>Ga0181574_10000035_pt1 | contig 139547 bp, 118 predicted proteins | sample 101ome_24_FD_145600 | JGI IMG/M metagenome (GOLD analysis project Ga0181574, IMG submission 145600) | Coastal salt marsh microbial communities from the Groves Creek Marsh, Skidaway Island, Georgia - 101410AT metaG (spades assembly) | ecosystem: Environmental > Aquatic > Marine > Intertidal... | reverse complement strand
GTCACGCAGCGAGGCAAAGTCCGTCTTAGTCCTTTCCCTCGCTATTAATCTGGCTTGGACATTCATATCATTGCTCATCATACTTGTTTTCGATGGTTTTATCGCTCGAGCACTGCGATTCAGCGACATTCCCAATTGGTTTTACCTAATCCCGGGTGCATTATTTCTACTTGGATGCACCAATACACTGATGGTTTGGTGGAATCGCGAACGAGCCTACAATAGGCTTGGGAGCAACCGTATTGCAGGAGCCGCAGTTGGCGGTGGGTACAAACTCGCTCACGCTTTGAGATCCATCAGTGGAAACGGTTTGATTGTTGGGCACGTGGTTGGGTTGGCCATAAGCACCCTTCTTTTTATTCCCATTCGGGCAGCAAGAATTCTTGACTTCGATTTTGCTGAATTAAAGACTGTTGCGAAAAAGTTCAAGTCTTTCCCCCTATGGGCCACCCCGGGAAGCCTCGTAAACGTGATTGGAAGTGCATTACCCGTTCTGGCCATTACGTTCTTTTTCGACAAGTCGACAACCGGTTATTTTAGCAACGCAACTAAGCTAACCTTCGTTCCGTTGTCAGCCATCAGTTTTTCCATAAGTCAAGTACTATATGAACGACTTGCGCGGCTTAGAGATAAAGAGGAGCGGTTCGGTTTAAGCATTAACACCCTACAGTTCCTGTTTTTTATCGCACTGTTACCCGTGGTTACTATAACGGTTTGGGGCGATATTCTTGTGCCGTTCATACTCGGTGAGGGTTGGGAATCCGCAGGTTTAATAGCTCAAGTAATGGTGATCTTCTATTTTGCGATGTACCTAACGAGTCCTTTTGCAGTTGCCTATGAAGTGTACAACCGACTCAATGTGCAATTTATGTTTACCGGGGTGTTTGCGCTATTAACAGCTGTTGCCCTGGTAGTTTCATTCAAGATATCCGATAACGTTTTTGTTGGATTAAGCGCGTTTTGCCTCACCGGAATAATAATACGATTGGCCATGCTAGCATCTTGTTTCAAGCTTATTGGCAAAGCCATACTTACAAAGGTCTTTTACGGAGTACTTATTATTGCAGGAGCTGTCTTACTCGGATTTGCTGTGAGATATTATCTTTTTGGATGATCAGAAAAACCGCCATAGCGATAGATAACATTGTTTTCAAACCTTTGATGAAACTGTTTTATCCAAGGTTTACCAACCTATACCCAGGCGATGTATTCTACTTTCAATTGTTTAGGAGATACTTTTTCTTTCAGAAAGTGCTGCGAATTAATGGCTCTGTTCCCTGGCCTGTAGATTTTCGATCTCACGTAATTGATTGGAAGAATATTAAAAAGGATGATTTCAGTTATCCCGGTGGTTCTATCGGATGCTACATCAATGCGTCTGGAGGACTAACTATTGGAAACAATGTAATTATCGGCCCAAACGTGGTAATTGCAACTACAAATCATTCACTTCATGATCACACGAAGAAAGCCCAAACCAAAGGTGTGACCATAGGGGAAAATGTATGGATTGGGGCACACTGCTCAATATTGCCAGGCACCGTTATTGGCGACAATACCACAATAGGTGCAGGATGTGTTGTAAAAGGCAGTATCCCATCAAACTCAGTTGTAAAACCTGCTAAACCGGGATTTACAGTTGAAGCGAAACGTCCAGAACATGTTGGTTGACAAGATTTTTTTAAGAAAAATGAGCTGCAATTATTTTTTTAATAAATCTGTTTTAGGTTTTAATTAATAATTCTACCTTTGCAATCCTTAAAAAAGTAGGAATGGCAAACCACAAGAGTGCATTAAAGAGAATTAGAAGCAACGAGGCTAAGAACGCTAGAAACCGTTATCAGCATAAAACAACTCGTACTTGGATTAAAAAAGTACGTAATGCTACGGACAAGAAAGAAGCTGAAGGTCTATTGAAAGAGACATTCTCAATGATGGACAAACTGGCGAAAAACAATATCATTCACAAAAACAAGGTAGCTAACCTAAAGAGTAGCTTGACTAAGCATGTGAATTCGCTATAAGAACGAAACTTAGATTAAACATTATAAAGGGCTTTTCGACATTGTCGGGAGCTTTTTTTTGCCATGAACCAACCAACCATTAAACAATTCGAGGAATTGGAGCGTCCGCGTGAGAAGTTCCAGATGCTCGGGAAAGAAAGTCTATCCAACACCGAGCTAATCGGTCTACTTCTCGGAACAGGAGGAAAAAACAAAACTGCCATTGATCTAGCCAAAGATCTTTTAAGTAGGAATGGAAACAGTCTTCAGCGCTTAGCCCAGAGTAATGTGCACGATATGTGTCAGACTCCCGGCATTGGACAAGCCAAAGCCTTACATATACTTGCAGCCATTGAGCTGGGTGGGCGATTAAAATCCGAATCGATACACAAGCGCAGAAAGATTACTTCTTCGAATGATGCCTGTATGCTTATTGAGCATAAGCTATCGTCCAAAAATCACGAAGAGTTCTGGATTATAACACTCAACCGAGCCAATCACTTCATCCGACAACATTGCATCAGTCGAGGTGGATTTAGCCAAACCGTAGTAGATCCAAAACTTGTATTCCGGTGTGCGTTGGAAGATAAAGCAAGTGCTTTAATCCTATGCCACAATCACCCAAGTGGAAACATGAAACCTAGTCAGGCAGACAGACAATTAACCCAACGACTGATAGACGCCGGCAAGCTCCTTGAAATTCAAATTTTAGACCATTTGATAATTGGTCAGAACACCTATTTGAGTTTTGCGGATGAGGCAATGCTTTAAAACATCCTATTGGCTTTAACTTTACGGCGTGAAGAAGGCAATCATGCAAATACTAAGATCGAAAAGGCAAGCGCTTTTTTGGGGCTACTTAATGTATATAATCAGCCATCTAGCATTTATCACACTTCCGCCTAAAGGCACCCATTTATGGCGCCAATGTAACACCTCTGCAGTATCAAGGAACTTTTATGAAGAGGATATGAATATCCTCAAACCAAGAGTTGACCGGCGAAGAAACACAACAGGAATTACAGGAATGCAGTTTCCTTCGTTTGAGTATACGGTTGCGTTTTTTTCAAAACTTGTGGGGCAGCATCAGCATTGGTTCAATCGGCTTGTTGCTTTTCTATTTTTTGGCATAGGCATATGGTACTTCTACCATTGGGTTAGACTTTTAGCAAATGATGCTACTGCATTTTGGGCTTCGTGGGGTTTTATTTGGTCGCCCAGCCTTTATTATCACAGTATCAGCGCATTGCCAGACATCCTCGCACTCACCGCTTCTGTTGCTGCCTTGTACTATTTCTATAGCCTGATTCAACAATTCAACCGAACAACGCTTATTGCATTGTGCTTCTTCCTTGCCCTAGCCGGTTTAACGAAAATTCAGTATCTGTTGGTTGGAATACCAATGCTTGTTATCACAATTTCTAAAGTACTTAAAGGCGATTGGAAACCTCGTGAAACGCTTTCTATAATGGTAGCCGGAGCTCTGCCAATTGCTCTAACGATATGGTGGTACACCTATGCACTCAAACTACGAGCAAACTCAGGTTTAGAAGATTTTGGATTGGAGGTTCGCTACGTTACCGACTTCAAAGAAGCACTTATCATTCTGAAGGAAAACTTACTGGAAATATTTCCTGAGCTCGTTGTTGGGTACGCAGCGCTCATTGGATTTATCTACTTTGTACTTACATCAAAATCAATCCGTCGACCATTCAAAGAAACCATACTACCTTATAGCGTATGGTTGATTCTGATGCTCGTTTACCACCTGCTGGAACTGCAACAAATGAAAGATCATGTGTATTACATGTATCCTTACTTCCCGCTTGTGCTACTCGTAACGGCCATTGGTCTAGACGGGTTGGTACAACGCAAATCAACATGGTTATATGTATTCATTCTATTAATGCCGATTGCTGCATTTTTCAGAGTCTTCCACCATTGGACAAATACCCCACCCGAACAGTATGCGGGTTTGTATGAAATAGATAATTACGAGTTTAGATCCATCATCCCCTCAAATGCCTTAACCATCGTTGGCCCTGATCAATCGGGGTGTGTATACCATTATTTTACACATACCAAAGGATTCACGTTTGAAGATCAAAACCAATTGATTGCTTGTCCGGACGAGAGGCTTCGCCTGAAAACATACATTGATGAAGGCGCCGAATATTTCATACTTGGAAATGACGAAGAAGTTTTCCCAGAGGTTCGCATGTTTCTAGATGAGATGGTCTTTGATGAACACGGAATTCGCGTATACAAAATCAAAACAAACAAAACCGACTAGATCCGGTTGTCAATTGAGACTTTGAATCTCCGTGGAAGCGAATAGATTTGCCCTAAATACATTGGAATGAGACCAAGATCATATTTATTCATACTCATAGCCCTAATTTTACTCGGTGTTGGCCTTTTTGTTTTGCGGAGTCAGAACCAACAAGCAGCCAACCAAAATTTATTGCCAAGCTTTGCCATTGAAAATCCGGATGATGTAACACTCATCTTCATGACCAATCAAGCAGGGGACAAGCAGATCTACCTAAAAAAACAATCTGATGGTACCTGGACCGTTAACGACTCGTTTGTAGCCTCACAATTTAAGGTTCGCTTCCTATTGGAAGAAACGATGTCGAATCTTCACACGGATGGCCCTGCCCCGAAAGCCGCTTTTGATAATATCATCAGCTACATGTCGATTAACGGGATTAAAGTGGAAGCGTATACTGGTGGAGACCAACCGGAGATGGTGTATATCATCGGCAATACAACACCCAATCAACTTGGCACCTACTACAAGAAACCGGGAGACGAAACTCCATATATTGTTGATCTACAAGGCTTTAATGGATTCCTAAATGTTCGATATGAACTTGAGGAAGACCGCTGGATAAGTCGAACTGTATTTAGTAGTATAAAAGAGCAAATAGACAGTGTCTCTGTGGAATATCCGGAGGCCAGTCGGAGTTTTAAAATGATTCAACCGGAAATCGGAACGTTTGTTACAGCCTCTGAAATCATCAAGGAAAACAATAAGAACACCGGCGCCATTCGGTCGTACTTCACGCTCTTCGAAAAACTCAACTTTGAAACATTTGTCTTTACAGAAAGTGATTCATTGTACAATGCACTAACCACAGCTCAACCTTTCTGCACCATTACCGTGAACAGTAAGAATCGAGGTAAAGATGAATTGAAGTTTTTCAAGAAAGATGCGTACGAAAAGATTCACGGCTTATACGATGAAAATGGTAATCCTCTAGTTAACGACCCGAGCCGATATTACGCACTTTACAACAAGCTAAATCGGGTGCTGATCGTTCAAGACTACACCTTTGGCAAGGTCATGAAAGAAGCCAAAGACTTCACAAATCGAATTGAGATGTAATGCATTGGATTGACTGGTGTGTACTCTTTGGAACCCTAATTTTCATCACCGCTTATGGCGTGTATAAGTCACGTGGTTCAAAAGACGAAGATTCCTATTTAGCATCAGGACATCAAACACCATGGTGGGCAATTGGGCTATCGATAATGGCCACCCAAGCAAGTGCCATCACCTTTTTATCTACTCCGGGATTAGGCTATTCTTCAGGACTTGAATTTGCCCAGTTCTATTTCGGGCTTCCGATTGCTATGATCATTATCGCCTTCGGTTTCGTTCCGCTTTATCACAAACTGAAGGTTTATACTGCCTATGAGTTTCTTGAAAATCGTTTCAACTTGCAGACGCGATTGCTTACAGCGCTATTATTCTTGATTCAACGTGGACTTGCTGCAGGAATAACAATTTACGCTCCGTCGATTATCTTGAGTCAAATGCTTGGCTTTCCGTTGCATTGGAACATTCTAACCATTGGAATATTAGTAATCATCTACACCGTTTCAGGCGGCACAAACGCAGTTACGCAAACTCACAAGCAGCAAATGGCTGTAATATTTCTCGGGTTGTTTATCGCTTTTGGACTGTTATTCAGCCAGTTAAAATCCTCGTTAACCACAGGTGAGATTATTGAAATTGCCTCTGTAGGCGATCGTTTGCAAGCAATTGATTGGAATTTCAACATCAAAGAGAAATACAACATTTGGTCGGGATTAATCGCCGGTACTTTCTTGATGTTGTCCTACTTTGGCACCGACCAAAGTCAGGTCCAGAGATACCTTTCCGGTAAGTCCATCAAAGAAATTCGAACCGGCTTATACTTCAATGCTGTTTTGAAGATTCCGATGCAATTCTTCATTCTGTTTACGGGAGTTTTAGTTTTTGTTTATTACCAAGTGAATCAACCCCCAACCCACTTTGACCATTTGGCGGTTGAATATGTAGAGCAGAGTGAATATGCAGAGGAATTCGAACAATTACAGCTCAAAAAGACTGCGTTAAATGACGAAATCACGGATTTGATACAGAATGATTTCGAGTTATACGCTTCGCACAAAGAAGAATTAGAAGCAACGCGGTTAACCATAAATCAAGAAATTGATGAGTTAATTTCAAAATCCGGATATGCGGCGCCTGTTGAGAAGGAGTCGGATTTTGTTTTCATTCACTTTGTACTCAATTTTCTTCCTGTTGGACTAATAGGTTTACTAATGGCTGTAATTTTTTCAGCTGCAATGAGTTCAACTGCGGCTGAACTAAACGCACTGGGGACTACTAGTTTTGTGGACTTCTATAAAAGATTACTGCCACAAGAACGTCAAAAGAATAGTGTGCTAGTTTCGAAATGGCTCACAGCGTTTTGGGGAATTATCGCGATTTCATTTGCCCTAGTTGCTCAGTTTTTAGACAGCCTTGTCGAAGCGGTTAACATCCTTGGCTCACTTTTCTATGGGACGGTGCTAGGCGTCTTTTTGGTGGCCTTTTATTTCAAACGAATCAAAGGCAAATCCGTATTCTTTGCGGCAATCGCCTCTGAAATTATCGTACTGATTCTATTTTTCTTCGATGCACAGCTAAGTGAAATTTTGGCAATCGATTTACAAATTGGCTACTTATGGCACAATTTGCTTGGGGCAGCATTTGTTATCGTATTTGCTCATTTAATTCAAGGGATTCGAGGGAAAATCGAACTTCTACCATCCACCTAAACCTGCATTTCTGCGGTCATTTTAGTAACTTTGGTAGGTTTAACTTCACTACTCTGTTGAATGATGCGTCAAATAGGTCTGATCATTAGTGCTATTTTACTGTCGTTTGGTGCCCAAAGCCAAACTACTCAGGACACCATGGACAATCCGTATTGGATTGACATGATGCAAGATCCAAGCATAAATTTTTACAAAACTCAACGTGCCTTCGAACTCTATTGGCAAAACCGTCCTTATCAAAAAGGAAGTGGATACAAGCCTTTTAAACGCTGGGAACAAAGCATGTTTGAGGTCATCGACGGGCAAGGAAATATTCCAAGTCCGGGTTCGCTCGACTTAGAGGTCGAAAAATACCTCAAATCTCGTTCGCCTCAATCTGGAGTGGGGATTGGGACGGTTGGTGGAACAATTGGTTCCGGCTCTGCAACATGCCAAACAACAGGGAATTGGGTAGAAATTGGACCGGACTACATGCCGGGAAATAGAACAGGACAACCAAACGGTTTAGGCCGACTAAATGCAGTTGCCTTCCACCCAACAGATACAAACATTATTTACGTAGGTGCCCCTGCTGGAGGTTTCTGGCGGTCATACGATGGTGGTGTAACGTGGGCAACAAACACAGACTCACTCGCGAGTTTAGGTGTATCGGCCATTGCCGTTGATCCGAGTTCACCGGATACCATCTACATTGGAACCGGCGATCGGGACGGCAGCGACTCCTATGGAAGAGGTGTTTTTAAAACTACAGATGGTGGCGACACTTGGGTTCAAATGAATACCGGTATGGGCAACCGGATTGTTGGGAAGCTTTACATCGACCCGCGAAATACTCAAATCATTTTAGCAGCTACAAATGGTGGTGTCTATCGGTCTACCAATGGAGGTAGCAGTTGGACGCAAGCTATTGCAGGTAACTTTAAGGACATGACCTTTGATGCGGTAAATCCGGATATCGTTTATGCTTGTCAAACATCAGCTAAAGTTTACAAAAGCACAAATAACGGGGCGAGCTTCACTCAACTTACAAACGGACTCCCTTCTGGGAAATATCGAGCTTGTGTTGCTGTAACTCCGGACGACACCAACTTTGTCTATGTACTAATTACCAATCAGCGCACATACCAAGGGTTATACCTATCTACAGACCGTGGTGCCAGCTTTACTCAGATGAGCAATTCACCGAATATCATGGATTACTCAACAACCGGGTCAGGAACAGGCGGACAAGCGTGGTATGATCTTGACCTAGCCATCGACCCAAATGACAAATCTGTTGTTAACGTCTGCGGTGTAAACATATTTCAAAGTTTGGACAGTGGTAAGACCTGGAAGATTAATGCGCATTGGACCGGAAGCGGAGGTGCTCCGGCGGTTCATGCAGACCATCACGTGATGGAATATCAACCGGGAACAGATGCGCTGTTCTCCGGAAATGATGGTGGATTACACTTTACGAAAGACTTAGGAAAATCGTGGACAGAATTAAGCGAAGGCCTCGGCATTGCTCAGATCTATCGCATTGGTCAAAGTGCAACCGTTCAAAACACCATGGTAAACGGTTACCAAGATAACGGTACCGGATGGTACGAAAACGGCAAATGGTTCACAGTGGTTGGTGGTGACGGAATGGACTGTGTTGTAGATCCATCTGATGTTAACTATGCATACAGTGCACTCTATTACGGCGATGTACGTAGAATTCGAAACGGCTATAGCCAAGGCACAATTGCCAAAAATGGCAAAAATGGCATAACTGAATCCGGTGGATGGGTTACTCCATATTGTCTTCGTGAAGGCAACCCGGGCACTATGTTTATCGGCTATAAAAACATCTGGAGAAGTACGAATATTAAAGCTACTTCAGTGAACAGTGTTACTTGGACAAAGATTTCAAACAATGTAGCAGGTTCCAACGGCCAGAACATCATACATGTAGAAAATTCACCTGCCAATTCAGATATCCTATACGTTTCAAGAAGTGGGAACAAGTTTTTCAAATCGACAAATGTTAATGCGGCTACACCAACCTGGACCAATTTAACGTCGAACCTCCCAAATAATTCGAGTGTCCTTTGGATTGAATCTCATGCAACAAACCCAAATCGTGTGTGGATTTGCCAATCGAATAAGGTCTATCAATCGGACAACGGAGGTTCAAGTTGGAACAATGTCTCAACAGGACTCCCGAACATCCCAATTCTCTCGCTGGTCTTTGACTCAAGCAGTAAATACCAAGGCATGTATGCAGGAACGTACATGGGGGTATTCTACCGAGATACAACCATGACCAGCTGGATTTGGTACAATGACAACATGCCAATTAATACCCGTGTTCGCGACATTGAAATCTACTATTCCCCGAATGGCAGAAGTCAGTCCCACGTTGTGTGCGGAACATACGGTCGAGGAAATTGGAGGTCACCGCTTTACGATGAAGATCAACTTACCCCCGTTGCAGGATTTGAGTTCGACAATAAAAGAACATGCCAAGGTCAAACAGTAACCTTTAGCGATACCTCACTCAATCTTCCTACGAACTGGTATTGGAAGTTTAGTCCAAACACTGTGTCTTTTGTCAATGGAACAGACAGCTGTTCCCAGAATGCACAGATTCAATTCACTGCAACCGGAACGTATGATATTACTTTCTACGCTGAAAACTGCATTGGGTACGATTCTGTGATTATAACAGGAGCCGTTGAGGTTCATCCTCCTATAAAAAGCGCCTCGTGCGAACCGCACTGTAAGAACCCAAACAGCAGTGCTAAGCTTGGTATTTATGGTGTAAAGGTGGATGCTTACAACTTCACTTCCTCAGGTACCCGCGACGATGGTTCGTATGTCGACTTGGGATGTACTGAAATAATGGAACTCAAAACCGATACGTTCTATTTGTCGACCATCACTACAGGGCCTAATTACAAAGAGTACGTTCATGTCTATATCGATTTTAACAACGATGGTGACTTTGACGATACCGGAGAACTGGTTTGGCAAACCTATGAGAAACCAACACATAGCGACACGTTAAAAATCCCTTCAGGCGCCGTTACCAATACCCTGCTTCGAATGCGGGTTATGAGCGACTACAATCAAATTACAGGGCCATGCGACACACTCAACTACGGTCAAACAGAAGACTACGGAATAATCCTGGATGCATCGATACCAACACCAAACTTCGGTATTGATACCAATCGCATTTGTAGGAATGAAAAAATCACTCTAACTGATTCGAGCACAGGCCCCATTTACAATCAGCGATGGGTTGTGAGCAAGTATGGACTACTCACCTACAAATCTGATAGTGCAGGACCAATAACCTTCATTTTACCCGATACAGGCTGGTATTACGCCGAACTTATTTTGAATGACAGCATTGTCTCAAAACGCATCGATTCGATTGTCTACGTTGCACCCTACCCAACTTCGACACTCTCGATTATTGGCGGTTCTGCTACCGCATGTGTTGGAGATAATATCAGATTAAAGAACACGACCGATCAAAAGACCGGAACCTTTTCTTGGTGGAAGAATAACGTAAAAATGGGTACGCTGAGTGATTCCATTATTACACTTGGCAATGTCGCCGTTGGAGACTCGGGTACATACCACTCCGAAATTGAATACAATGGTTGCACCGCGGTGGCGAACAGCATAAAGGTGAGCATCAACCCTTTACCAATAGCTCAGTTTTCAGTAACCGATAGAGATAGTTGTTTGGCAGGGAACTTTATACGATTGCAAGACAACTCTACCATATCAACAGGTAGCACAACACCAACATGGCATTTTGGTGGAGGTACCGTTGCAACTTCCTCTACCCCACTACACAACTACTCAGATACAGGCACTTACGTTATTCGACTCGTGACCGAATCGGCTTTTGGTTGCAGAGACACACTAGACAAAATGTACTCTGTACACCCAGACCCAACTGCAGGATTTACGCACAACAACAGTCCTCAATGCTTAGCAACAAACAACTTTACCTATACAAATACGTCTACCATCTCAAAAGGCAGTTTGAATTTCAACTGGGACTTGGGGGATGGATCAACAGCTAACCTTAAAGATGTGACCCATGCATATGGCACCGCCGGTACATTTGATGTCCGTTTGATCGTTACGAGCGACCAGAACTGTGACGACACAACAACAATTCAGGTGGACGTTGCTAATAGTCCCGTTGCTGATTTTGACATACAGAATATTGACTCGTGTTCTGAGAACAACAACTTTGACTTCATTAACCAAAGTTCAATTGCGTCCGGTATAATTTCTCAGTATGATTGGGATTTCGGTAATGGCGCTACAACTTCCGCTGTTGACAGCGTTAATTTTGCGTATAGTGGAACTGGTGCCTACAGCGTCCGGCTAATTGCACTAGGCAATGGTGGGTGTCGTGATACGATTTCCAAAACTGTACGAATACATCCAAGTCCTATCGCAGATATCGTGATAACGGATACATCTGCTTGTTTCAATGGGCATTCAATCATCATAGGTAATAACAGCTCACTTCCAGGTGGTGGAGGCTTAACGTATACGTGGGATTTTGGAGATATGAATACATCAAGTTCTACAACTCCCCCGGCAATTACATATGCAAGTGAGGGAGACTATTTGATTCGATTAAACGCACAGACGAGCAATGGCTGTATATCTGTCGATTCTCAACTTGTGCGGATTTTTGCCAGTCCGGTTGCCGCTTTTGAGGGTGACTCCGCTTGCGTTGGGGAAGCAGTCCAGTTTACAAACAACTCAACTATTGGCTCAGGAACCATCGATCAATACAACTGGTCTTTTGGTGATGGGCAAGTTTCCTCGTTACCAGACCCAAATCACGTTTACTTGGGTGCAGGAACATATGAAGTAAAGCTGGTTGTAGTGAGCGATGAGGGATGTTCTGATTCGTTAATCAATAAAACTGCAGCTCGCGTATTCACAAATCCTAAAGCGGACTTTACGGTGGAGAAACTTAGCTCGTTTGATCGTTTAACTACAATGCTGTTCACGGAACAAGCATTGGATGGAGCGATTTGGACATGGACTATCGATGGTACAAATGTTTCCGGTGGACAAACATACGAGCACACCTTCTCTGATACCGGGACATATAATGTAGGTCTATGGGTAGAGAGTGCAAATGGATGCAGGGACAGCATCTCGCAAAACATTTTTGTGTTCCCGGATAGTGAATTGTTGGTGCCAACTTCTTTTTCACCTAACGACGACAATCTCAACGATGTATTTAAACCACTTGGCGTGTCGTTTGTAAAGGAATATGAAATCGAAATCTTTAATCGTTGGGGAAACAGGGTCTTTGAATCTCCGGACCCAAACATTGGTTGGGATGGAACCTATGGCGGCAAAAAGGTAATGCCTGGTCAGTATGTTGTTATTGTTCGAGTGACCGACTTCAACAACTTGAAATCGACCTACAACGGAATGTTGACAATCTCGCGTTAGAGAAATCCTATTTCTTACATTTGAAGCATGAGTTCAGGTCGACCTCTTGCGGAACGTATGCGCCCAACTGATTTAGATAATTATGTTGGACAAGAACATATAATAGGCAAAGGCCAACCGCTAAGAACTGCTATAGAAAATGGTGTATTACCATCAATCATCTTTTGGGGACCACCGGGTGTTGGTAAAACGACTTTAGCAAAAATTATATCAAATACTTTAGACCGCCCCTTTTACACCTTGAGCGCCACAGACGCAGGAGTAAAACAAGTAAGGGAGGTTATTCAGTCGGCAGAAAAATCCAGGTTTTTAGGAACTCAAAATGCCATCTTATTTATTGATGAGATTCACAGATTTAACAAGTCACAGCAAGACAGTTTGTTAGGAGCAGTGGAGCAAGGCACAATCACGCTCATAGGTGCAACCACAGAAAACCCAAGCTTTGAAGTTAACGCTGCATTGTTGAGTCGATGTGAAGTTTATGTCTTACAAAATCTTTCCAAAGACAATTTAACCGCTTTAGTTGATCGAGCAATTTCTGAGGATGTTATCCTTAAAACGAGAAAGATTGTGCCGAAAGAACTCGAAGCCTTGATGGTCTTAAGTGGTGGAGATGGAAGGAGGCTTTTGAACACACTTGAGATGGTTGTTCTTGCTCAGCCCCACTCCGAAACGATAGAAATAACCAACGAGTTGGTTGAGCAAACAGTTCAGCAAAAACGTCCGGTGTACGACAAAGCTAGTGAACAGCATTACGATATCATCTCTGCATTTATCAAATCGATGCGAGGTAGTGATCCTAACGCAGCCGTGTACTACCTAGCCCGGATGATAGAAGGTGGTGAAGACCCTATCTTTATTGCGAGGCGAATGGTTATTTTGGCGAGTGAAGATATTGGGAATGCCAACCCAACTGCACTTGTGTTGGCAACAAATGGATTACAGGCTGCACAGGCAATTGGTTATCCGGAATGCAGGATTATCTTATCCCAAGTTGCGGTTTATTTAGCTACATCACCTAAGAGCAATTCGACATACAAGGCGATTGGCAAAGCGCAAGAATTGGTGCGGAAGACAGGTAGTTTAGATGTACCTCTGTCGTTACGAAATGCACCAACCAAGCTAATGAAGGAGTTGGGTTATGGTGTTGGATATAAATATGCGCACGACTTTGATGGCTTTGTTAATCACGAATTTCTGCCCGAAGAATTAAAAGGCACTAAACTTTATGAGCCCGGTAACAACCCACGAGAAAATGACACCCGCAAGCGCATGCAAGCCTACTGGAAAGAGAAGTATGGGTACTGATGTTGAATGAAGAATTCAGAATGGTGCTCCAATAAACCAGTTACGATCGCGTTGGTCGGTTGAAACCGACCCAAGATGATGCCCAAATGTGGACATCGTCTACCGCGGCTTTCAAGCCTCGGCAACTGCGACAGGAAGTAAAAATAGAACGCTGGGTGGGTATTCTTTAGATTTTTTATTCGATCGAATCTCCAAGTCCATTTCCGAATAAGTGAGCGTTGTGCACATTCATGTCCATGTGGTTTTTACGACCAAAAATAAAACACCAATGCTGTCTGATTTGAGAATAAGGCGGCTTGTATTTCAACATATCAAAAGATGCGCTGATTGAAATGGCATATGGTTAGACTCGGTCAGTGGATACTCGGATCATTGCCATTGTTTGCTTTCGCTAAAGTCCGAACAATGCATCGCAGATGTCGTAAAACGTATAAAAGAAGAGTCAGCATTTTGGATTAACCAGAACGGCTTAACCGATAGTCATTTTGGTTGGCAGAGTGGTTATTGGGCCAAAAGTGTATGCCCGGAAGCATTTCTTCGAACAAGGAGATACATTCATTCACAAGAGAAACGTCATTCAAGTGACTATAATCTCTCTTCTTCATTATTTTGCAGCTGTTTTTAACCCAATAATTATGCGCCGAATTTCATTTTCTATTGTCCTTTTATTCCTTGGACTATTTACCAACGCCCAAACCTCAGGCTTCATCGACTCCGTTGTTCAGAAGTCCATCAACATGATTCCTCAAGCAGGGGTTGCTGTTGCGGTAATCAAAGATGGGAAAGTGGTTCATAGCAAGGGTTATGGAATAGCTAGTAAGGAAACCGGTGCTGCGGTAGATGAGAACACCCTGTTCTCAATTGCATCGAACACAAAGGCGTTTACTACCATGGCACTAGGCTTATTAGTTGATCAAGGCAAGCTCAACTGGAACGACAAAGTGGTTGATTACATCCCAGAGTTTAAGATGTACGACCCATATGTTACGGAAAACTTTAACATCATAGATTTAGTTACTCACCGAAGTGGATTAGGTCTGGGTGCTGGAGATCTTATGTTCATTCCATCGGGGGGTGATTATACCATCGACGACATCATTAAGAGTTTCCAGTATCAAGAGCCAACATCTGCTTTCCGAACAAAATATGATTACGACAACCTCTTGTACATGGTTGCTGGAGAAGTGATACACCGGATTAGCGGTGAGTCTTGGGCAGATTACATCCAAAACCACATTATGGCACTGGTTGGAATGAACCGCTCAGCTGCCATATACCACAATCTCAAAACGAAAGAGAATATTGCCGAAGCACATAAGGTTGAAAATGGAGAGGTGATTCAAATTGAAGCTTACGACGAAAACCGAGCCATAGGTGCTGCAGGCGGAATTTATTCGAGTGTAGCAGATTTGTCGAAATGGATGCTCATGCACCTCAACGAAGGGAAGCTATCAAATGGGGATGAGTTCATCTCAGCCAAGTCGCACAATATGATGTGGACTGCTCATACGAACATTAGTTTTAGTGCCACACCTCCGAAACCGTATCGAAGTCATTTCACGGCATACGGTTTAGGATGGAAAATCACAGATAAAAATGGATATGTAGAAGTTAGTCACACTGGTGGGATGCCGGGAATGCTCTCACACGTGGTTATGTATCCCGAGTTGGATGCGGGTGTTGTTGTACTTACGAATGCGGCCCCAGGTGGATACAGTTTCATATCGGTAACTCGCGAAATCATAGACGAGATAATCGGTGTGGATGGCCGCGACTGGGTTCAAACAATGGCCAACTATCTTGAGCGAAGCAACGGATATGCTGATAGTGTTGTAAATGAGGTTTGGGAAACGGTTAATAAGGCAAAAACCAAATGCATAGACTTAAATAACTATGTTGGCACGTATAAAGACGATTGGTTTGGAGAGGTAGAAGTTAAACTAATCGATGAGGAACTATGGTTTGAGGCAAAGCGTTCACCGAAACTGAAAGGAAAGATGCAATACTACCAGGGCAACACATTCGCTATAGCTTGGGAATATCGCGATATGGACTGCGATGCGTTTGCCTCCTTCTTCTTAGATGAAACCAGCACTGCACAGCGAATCCAAATGAAAGGCATTTCTCCGAATATTGACTTTAGTTTTGACTTTCATGATCTAGATTTAATTCGCGTTACCGCGAATTAAATCAAAGCCCAATGTCGAACGTCCAATGTCCAAAATCCAAGTTCTCCTAATTGGTTAGCTATGGGAGTATAACTTGTTCTCAGCAGTTTGTATACTCCTGTAAAAAATTGCAACCAGCTCTTCCGTTTCAGTGATGAGTTGACCAATTGAGCCCTGAGCGAAGTCGCTTTTCTCAAGAATCTTTAAGGTCACCCTTGATTCTCTCAATTCCTTCAAGCACAACTTCATTTTATGTATGAAGTCTTTTCTCGATTCGGCCGACTGCGCTTCACCATAGTTCAGCGCTGCGGATGTGGCGGACCGATACAATTGTTTGCTCAGTACAGGAAAAGGTTCAACCTTTTTTATTCGAATACAAAGACGCAAATTGCTCAATGCATATTCGACCAATCGGTCTTCCAGGTTAAATTTGGTCATGATTCAAGATTAAAACAATTATGCTAGACCTCGAACGCCTATTCTCCAAACGCATCCAGGGATCCATTTAATCCATTTTAATCTAACTGTCCGATAAAAACGGCCAGAAAACAGAGTCCATTAGATGGCATGTGAATGCTGAATACCAATCAAACTTGATGGGTTATTCATTGAGCGTTCAACATTGGACATTGCCCATGGTCCTAAACGGCCACTGCTCCTTTAATCAACGGATGCGGGTTGTAGTTTTCGAGGGTAAAATCATCAAAATCGAAATCGAAAAGATTCGTGACCTCCGGATTCAGCTTCATAGTTGGGTAAGGTCGTGCATCCCTACTGAGTTGAAGTTCCACCTGCTCAAAGTGATTGCTGTAAATGTGAGCATCACCAAAAGTGTGCACGTACTCGCCTAACTCAAGTCCGGTCACCTGCGCAATCATCATGGTTAGTAACGCATAACTCGCAATGTTAAACGGAACGCCTAAGAATAAATCGGCACTACGTTGGTACAGCTGGCACGAAAGCTTACCATCAGCCACATAAAACTGAAATAAACAATGACATGGACTCAGTGCCATTTTAGGCAAATCGGAAACATTCCAGGCATTCACTAGAATTCGCCTACTGTCGGGATTGTTTTGCAGCAAATCCAACACGGTTTTCACCTGATCGTAGGTCTCGCCATTTGCCCCCTCCCAACTTCTCCATTGTTTTCCATACACAGGACCGAGATCGCCATTCTCATCTGCCCACTCATTCCATATCCGTACACCGTTATCTGTCAGATACTTGATGTTTGTATCGCCTTTCAAGAACCAGAGTAGTTCGTATATTATCGACTTCAAGTGTACCTTTTTCGTCGTGATGAGCGGGAATCCCTCATTTAAATCAAATCGCAATTGCCCTCCAAAAACACTGCGTGTCCCCGTGCCTGTTCTATCACCTTTCTCTGCCCCGTTTTCATAGACATATTTCAGGAAGTCTTCGTACTGCGTCATAACTCGATTCTTAGCGATTTGCGATGATTCAAAGTACGGAAACTTCAGTCGGTTGTTGTCAACAATATTTGAACCTTAATTGTTAATTTTGCAACCTGTAAAAAGAGAATATGGCAGTTGCAATAAAGTTACCGAAGATGAGTGACACCATGGAAGAAGGTGTTATCGTGTCGTGGCAAGTAAAAGTTGGGGATGAAGTTAAACCCGGGGACATTCTTGCAGAGGTAGAAACAGACAAGGCTACAATGGACCTTGACAACTACGAAAAAGGCACTGTTTTGCACCTAAATGCAAATGAAGGTGACACCATACCGGTAGACAGCGTGATTGCTGTTGTTGGGAAGAAAGGTGAGGACTTCCAAGATTTACTGACTGCCGCTCCTGCAAAAGCAGAAGCGCCGGCACAGGAAGAAGAACCTGCTGCACAACCAGAAGCATCAAGTGCTGCTGCGCCAGTGGAAAGTACTCCTGCTGCACCGGTTTCAAATTCAAGCAACGGTAGAGTTTTAGCCTCTCCTTTGGCAAAGAAAATGGCTGCCGACAAAGGGTACGACTTGGGTCAGATTGCCGGTTCAGGAGAAGGAGGAAGAATTGTTAAACGCGATGTAGAAAACTTCACTCCAGCTGCAGGTGGTGCGGTGATGACAGGGACTGAGTCGTTTACCGATACTCCTGTTTCTCAAATGCGTAAGACCATTGCTAGAAGACTTAGCGAGAGCAAATTCACTGCTCCGCACTTCTACCTTACCATGGAAATTCGCATGGATAATGCAATTGCTTCGAGAAAACAGATTAATGAATATGCGGATATCAAGATTTCGATGAACGACATCATCGTAAAAGCCGCAGCTGTTGCACTACAACGCCATCCTAAGGTGAATTCAAGCTGGTTAGGCGACAAAATCAGAACATACAATCACATCCACGTGGGTGTAGCCATGGCTGTTGATGAAGGACTTCTTGTTCCGGTTGTTCGATTTGCAGACAACAAAACGCTCTCTCAGATCAGCTCAGAAGTAAAAGACTACTCTGCGAAAGCACGTGATAAAAAACTACAGCCAAGCGATTGGGAAGGGAACACGTTTACCATCTCAAATCTTGGCATGTTCGGCATCGAAGAATTCACAGCAATCGTTAACCCACCAGACGCATGTATTTTAGCGATAGGTGCAGCCAAAGAAACTGTTGTTGTAGAAAACGGCGAGATGAAACCTGGACATGTTATGAAGGTAACCTTGTCATGCGATCACCGAGTAGTTGATGGTGTGGTTGGGTCTCAATTCCTCCAAACTTTCAAAGAGTTGATGGAGAACCCCGTTAAGATCCTAGCATAGGAAAGTGCTTCCTGTACGAAAGCCAATTGAACAAGTTACGCAATGATTAATTGTAGGCGCTGGGAGGATTGGTTAAGATAAAAAAGTGTCTCCATGGAGACACTTTTTTAATTTTACGGAGATTCGGCACACCACAATATCAATATGTTTTATCGCCATTCGACATTCTAAATCATCCTTGTTGTCAATCACAACAAACATCCTCACTCATTGCTCTTAGCTAAAATCATCCACCCATACCACGGAACAAATCCATCATATTCTTATCGTCAAACAGATTAAGATTTAACTGGAATGTGATTCGCTGGCCAAGGTCCTCAATACCTTGTAATTCTTGAGCCTCCCGAATCATTTTTGAACTGAACATAGGAATGTATATTTCAAAGAATTCTGGAATGATTTCCACCTCAAGGCCTGCATTGTAAATGAAAAATTCCCCATCACTAACGTTCGGTAAATCTTTCATCCCATTGAACGTAAAGGCATCGAAGTAAACTGCCAACGGAAGCTTAAACGGGACATCTGCCGAAAAATTTGCTGCTACTACCCACTGACTGATATTGCTAAAAGTTCCAGGCTCCTTCAAGAATACATCTTGTGACACTACTTGTCTGCTAAAGGTCCCCTCAGTCGCTCCCCGTCCCATGAGAAGCTTACTAAACGTGTAGTCCCATTTACCCGCAGCCGATTCCATTCTGTAATGATACAAACCTCGGTCTGACTCGTCTAAGAACACTCCTGCAAATAATCGTGTATTGAAACTCTTCCGTTTTTGTTTGTATGTCACCTTTTTCAACCACTCTGCATTGAGCTTTACGAAAAAGTCATTACTCACCTCTTCAACCAACATTCCGGTTGTGGTATCTTTTCGTGTGATGCTTTGTTTCGGCATACCTACTTCAAGCCACAATTTTGCTTGACCCGGATTAATCGCCTTGTTATTCGCCATTAAATACTCAACCGTAAAAAATGCATCCGTAAGCGAACGAGTAAATGTCTGTCGGCCAGTTGTGTCTGTGCGTAACTGATTTAGCCGATCGTCTACACTATAGTTCTCATCGAACGTGAGTATCGTCGACTTTAACGTAAGTCGGCTAAACTGCGGCATACGTTTATCCTTGTTTCTGAATCTAAAAACCAAGTTGGGCTCAATTTTATTGAACGATTGGTTGGCGTTGTCGAAAGCAAAACGCATCCCCTTGACACCAAATCCCCATTCCATTAATGGTTTATTTCGAGGGAAGATGTAAGAGATATTTGCGATTCCGTTAATATCCTTTGTACCAAAACCGTAAAGTGCAGTGGTATTAAAACCAAAGCGTTGGCGAGGTGCTGTTATGTTGTTAAACGAGGCACCAAGCATCAATTTGTTGTGAATATTATAACCCAGCAGTGGTAGTACATTTAAAGAATTTGCATTGGGGTCGTGCAAGAAATTCATGTACCGAATTCGGAGCGGTTCAACACCTCGCGCAATTCCCTTAACCCGCATTGTGTTGTTTGATCGTTTGTAGTCGAGCGTAATTTCTCGAGGATCTAGTTTTACCAAGTCGGCATCTCCCGGCCGAATACTCAAGACAGTGTCTCCTTCGAATCCTTCCACCCAAATTGTTTTTACGAGCTCCCCGTGTTTAAACAAACCAAGCGGCACCGGCCCACTTACTCCTCCAAAATTGCTCAGCGTTATATTTTCTGCAGTAACATCCATTACAGCCATATCAAGGTGATTTTCAGTAGCTATAAGCTCGTCAAAAAACCATCTCAAATCTTTGCCACTTACCTTCTCGAACACATCTTTCATGTCTCCTGGTAGCGGGTGTTTAAACTTCCACTTGAAGTAATACGCTTGAAAACACTCGTCAAACGTTTCTTGCCCCAAATAGTCGCGCAGGTAACCAAATGCATCCGCCCCTTTACCATAAACCATCATACCATAATTAGCTCCGGTTAGCAGTTTACTGTGTTCTCCAATAGCTTGATGTAGCTCTGTTACCTCAATTTGTTCATACCCCAACCGCATTAAACCTGAATTGAGACCCGACTTCATCAAAGTCTTAATCGTAGGTGGATCTAGCGATACATCCTCAGCTTTATCACTGCCATGGATCGTTTCATGTTCAAAATAGGAGTTTATGGATTCGTCCATCCAAGGGTAGCGCCTTTCGTCTGTTCCCAAAATTCCGTAAAACCAGTTATGACCCACTTCGTGCACGATTACTTCCTTATTCAGCGATGTCACAACTGTAATCATCGGGTATTCCATTCCTCCGCCTGCTTTTAGCGCTCCTTTTACCACCGTACAATGTTTGTACGGATATATTCCACAATGCTCTGAATAATACTTTAACGCAAGCGCTATATCATCCGTGTAGTCTAGATTTTTTTGTGTCGCATAAACCCAAGTTTTCACAACACTTCCATCATTCAGCTTTACCTCATCCTGCTTTATATTAAAGTGTTTATCGGCAAACCAGGCAAAGTCGTGAATATTGTCTTGAACATAGGTGAGTGTCTTTGTGGTGCTTGATGATGTAATTTCATCGTCTTTACTTACCGGATTATTCATCCGGTCTATCAAAAACTGATTTTCGGATGCCGTTTGCAACTCACCCGTTGCAGCAACAACATAGTTATCAGGAACAGTTATGTTAACCTTAAACTTCCCAAACTCAGAATAAAACTCACCTTGATCTAAATAAGGCATCTGATTCCATCCGTTCACATCGTAAACTGCTGGTTTCGGATACCACTGGGTCATCTGATAGCCTTGACCTTCATGTCCAAAGCGCGAGAAACTACCTGGGATTTTGACGTAAAACGGTGTGGTAATCTCAACTGTCTGACCCGGTTTTATTCTCTCCTTTAGCGGCAACACCGCTATATCAATTTGATCTCCGAAATACGACCAATCTACCTGTCGTCCATTTACCTGAAAATCTAATTTAGAAATGTATCCGCGCAATGAATCGTCCGCAAAATGGAATTTCTTACTACCGTTGAGTAATTGCTGTCTCGCAAAATCTGTTTGGTCGTCTTTGTAGGCATTTGGCCAAATATGAAAAATCAATGTATCAAGGGCATCCGGTGAGTTATTCGTATACACATATCTACCCGTTCCGGTAAGACTGTGTTCTATGTCGTTCAGACTAACGTCTAAGTAATAATCACACCTTTGTTGCCAATTAGATTGTCGAATTGATACTTGCCCAAATAAGCAAGACGAGATTAGTGCTGTGGCTAGGAAAAGAATTCCTTTTTTCATGACTCAGATATTTGTGGGAAAATTAGGTATAAATCGATTGAAGCAACATTTCAGTTTTACACGATTATCATAGCTTTGTGTAAACTAGTGTGAATGGACGAAGAGGAAATCACCGACGGGGAACTGAAAGATTTAATTGAGCGATTTGAGAATGATTTGAGCGATGGGGATTTCTCCTATTACTCAACCGAAAATCTCAATCACATCATCGATTATTACATCGAAAAACCTAAGTACAAAATAGCACTTAAGGTTGCTCAGGTTGGAATCGACCAACATCCGTTCGAAGCCTCTTTCTATGGCAAAAAAGCCTACATCAACACCATCACAGACAATACGGATTTAGCCCTGCAACTCATTGATGTTGCATTGGATTTAGATCCGAATAATCCGGACTACCTAGCACAAAAAGGGAGCATTTTAGAACTCATGAACCGGCCAATGGAAGCCTTGGAGATGTTTGATCGAGCTCTGGATCATGGTGCGTTCAAAACAGATGTCCTGGTGCTCAAAATGTTTGTCTATTTCAACATCGGCAACCAAGCGCTCGCAATCAGCATGATTGAGGAGATCTTTTCGAGTAAGATTGAAGAAGACCGACTTATTCTTGAGTCGCACTTTGCCATTCAACTGATGGATGCTTATGAAGAGGGTGTTCGGATTTTTAAGTCGTATTTAGATAACGACCCGTATCATGAAGTGGTATGGCTAACCCTGGGTCAGATGTACTTGGCAAAAGGCAACTTCGAAGAAGCACTTCGAGCGTATGATTTTGCGATAGCCATTGACGATGAATATGCTGAAGCGTACTTTGAAAAAGGTCAGTGCTTAATCGACTTGAGAAAATTCCCGGAGGCCTCTGAGGCATTTGATGAATACATCAAAATTGAAGGACCTGACCAATATGCTTACGTCAACTTAGGGGATTGCTACAAAGCAGTTCACAAGCTTTCTAAAGCGAGAATGTACTACAAACTGTCTCTTAAGATAGACCCAAAATTCGCGCATGCATGGCACGGTTTGGGACAAACCTACCTTCTTGAGAACAAGAATATGGAAGCGCTGAGCTTTCTGAAAAAAGCAAATCAGCTGTTGCCCGACGACGAGTACATTCTATTGGAGTTGGTGAAAACCCAAATCACGGTTGAACAAATTGATGAAGCCTTTGAGACACTAGAAGGCATGAAGGCTTCTTTACCTTACCGAGAATCAGTGTGGCTTCTACTTTCAAGTTTACATCATCAGTACAACACGACAGAGCAAGGCATTGAAACATTGTATGAAGGTCTAGACCTGATGACTCAAAGTTTCAGCATGTTGTACAAATTGGCGGCTTACCTTTTCTTAACCGGGCGATCGGAAGAAGGGTTAGACCGACTCACAGATGCACTACTTATCCGACCAGACCAACACTACTTGCTCTACGGCGATGCGCCACAACTAAAAGAAAATCAATCCATTAAGGACATTATAGATTTATATTCGAATAACAAAGACAATGAACGAGACATATAATTACCAGCTGCCTAAACTTCCTGAACGAACTGTTAAACCCAGAGAGAAGGGAATGACTATGGTTATGGATAAGGGACTAAGCCATCGAGAGGTCGAAGATTTCTTATCGATGACTGAGCAATACGTCGATATTGTGAAGTTAGGTTTCGGGACCAGTATTGTAACGCCAAGACTGGATGAGAAAATAGCCATGTACCACGAAGCGGGCATTCCTGTTTATTTTGGTGGAACATTGTTCGAAGCTTTTCTTGTGCGCGATCGGTTGGACGACTACATGAAGTTCTTGGATCGATATAAAATCACCCACGCAGAGGTGAGTGATGGAAGTATCGAGATTTCTCAAGACCAAAAGTGTGAATATATTCACACCTTGGCGAAGAATTTCACTGTACTATCTGAGGTTGGATCCAAAGATGCCGAAAAGATTATTCCACCATATAAATGGATTGCCATGATGAAAGCGGAGCTTGAAGCTGGCGCGTGGAAGGTAATTGCCGAAGCACGTGAAAGCGGAACAGTAGGCATCTTCCGAAAAAGCGGTGAAGTTAGATCTGGACTTGTCGAAGAAATCCTCACGCAAATCCCTCAAGAAAAAATTCTGTGGGAAGCCCCCCAAAAAGCACAGCAACTTTGGTTCATTAAGCTTTACGGCAGTAACGTGAGCTTGGGCAACATTGCTCCAAATGAGGTAATTCCACTGGAAACTTTGAGACTTGGGTTACGTGGCGACACGTTTAACTTCTTCATTTAACGGCGGCACGACTCTTGTACTATCTTTGAGTGTATGAGACGTCTATTTACCCTCACAGTATTATTAGTTGCTACCCTTGCCAGTCAAGCCCAATGGCAAATTGGAATTGGGGGCATGGGACTTGGTCCGGTTGATCGCTTCGATAGTAGCGTGTACAAACCCGGTGGAGGAATGTTTTTCAACCTGCACTCTTCCTCTATCTTACCCAAAAACCAACCGTTTGAAATACGGTTTGGCATGTACTTCGATTTCTTACAAAGTGGATCTAAGTCGTTTGATGTTGACTTAACCGACCCAATAAATGAAGAAGGCGAGGTGCGATTTGTGAACAGAAGTACAGGTCATCACTTCACCACTCGCATTGGCTACAAGGCAAACGACCGACTGACCTTTTTTAGTGATGTGATTATCGGACACAGAAAGTTCGTATCAGAGACCACCACTGGAGTAAAAGGTTACAGTGAGGAGTACAAAGACGACGTCCAAACCATTCACAAAGACAGAACATTCCGTTATGGCGTGGGTATGGGTTCGAGAATATCAGTTGGAAGATCCTTTGGCATAGAAGTACGAGCAGATTATACGCGCGGAAACCAAGCGAGCTACTTCAACTTAGACCAAACCGTGGAAACCGCCACAGCCATTGAATATGAATCTCAGACTTGGCCTCATACCGACTTATTCGTTTATGGTGTGGCGCTAAACTGGAAACTGTTTCGCCCACAACCGTCGAGCAACGATGTTACTCGTCCGCCAACGCGGACACATACACCACCTTCAAACAATCCGTACAATTACAACAATCGGAGAACGACATCACCAAGCAGACGAACAACAACCACTACACCTACTCAGAAAAAGAAAAAGGTTACTCCGTCTAAAGGCGTGAAAAAGAAAGAAGAAGAGGAGAAAATCAACTGGTAAAACTACCCACCTAGTCCAAAAACAAAACCCACGTTAAACCAGCGATTGTACATTCCAAATCGATTGAAAGTACGCTGTCTTACCGGGTAGTTTCCACCAATGCGATTAATGGACAAACCATGTCTGACGCGAAACGATAGATTCTCGCTAAAGTGGTAACTACCTCCCAAGAGAAATGCTGATTCGATTGTGTTGAACTCGGCATCTGATACACGAGGTCCATCATCTATGGTGCCAGAGATATTAACCCCGACACTTACACCGGTATGTACGCTCAGTGCATCAATTGTATTGAGCTTCAGTTGGAAGTACATTGGAAATTCTATGTAAGCTGATTTTATGATAAAGATGGGCTGTATAGCAGCATCCGGGTCATTCACCAACTTACTCCCCTTTTGCGCATAGACAATTTCAAAACCATATGCCTTCGTATCGTCCATTTCATGGTATATCCCTATGCCGGGGTTTAAACCAAATTTGTTGTAGCCACCTATGTGATCCCCATCTACCTGTGCAAAGTTTACAGTGCCCAAAACATTCGCTTTAAAAAACTGTGCTTGAGCAGCGCTCGACAAGCAGATTATCGTCGTTATAATCAGAACTTTAAGTTGGTTCATTTGTTGATTTTAAGTATTCTAGCGAATCAAAAATAACTAAACTTGTAGCGAATAACGACTATGCATAGATCAAGCTTTAACAAAGAATTATCCGGATACATCATGTTATCTCTGCTGGCAGAAGCAGATGGAGATTACGACGCCCGCGAAGGGGGTATCATCGTTAATTATATCAAAGAAAACTTCCCTCAAGGAAGCAACTTCGAAGACGCCATCGATTTTTTAGCCGGTGTTCCGCAAGACAAGTACGAAGACGAATTAGTTCACCTAGCCCAGGATTTCTACAGCCAAAGTACCGATGAAGAGCGTACAGATTTTTTGCGATTTGCTATGAAATTGGTTCGTGCAGATGAGCAAATAGCAAAGGAAGAGAACATGCTAATCACCAAGCTTTTCGAAGCTTGGGACGTTTAGTCTTCTAGTAGCCCCAACTGCTCTGCAGCCTTCGCGCAGGCCGCTTTCTCAGCGTTTTTCTTGGAGTAGTTCTCAGCCGTGCTGATTCGCTCCCCATCTATGTCCAAAGCAATCTTAAATTTCCCGTTTTTGGATGAGCTCTTCTCCACCAAGACCACAAACTCCAAGTTCTTTTTATTCTTTTGAACCCACTGGTTCACCAAACTCTTATAGTTAATGTGCAGGTTCTCAATCTCGTCGAGATCGATGTGTGGCTTTAGCAGTTTTTTATAGATGAAGCCTGTAGTCTTTTTATAACCGCGGTCAAGATATATTGCTCCAACCAGTGCTTCAAGAGCATTTCCGGCAAGGGTACTCATAACATGGCGATTTCTTGTGAGTACATTTTCCACCTCGATAAAAGACGGAAGTCCTATCTTGAGCGCAATAGAACTGAGTTGTTTCCGGCTTACAATCTTACTTCGAACCTCCGTTAAAAAACCTTCTCCTTTAAAGGGGAACTTTTTGTAGACTATTTCCGCAATCACCATATCCAAAACAGCATCCCCGAGGTATTCGAGTCGTTCATTGCTGTTCTTCATTGAAGTAAACTGAATCTTCTCCGCTGCAGATAAATGACGAAACGCCATTTTGTACAACTTCAAGTTTCGAGGTTTAAATCCGATCAAGTTTTTGATGCGTTTTCTGAGTTCCTTATCGCTTTTGTTCAAAAGGCTTGGCAAAGGAACTGGAGATTATTGATCAAACTTCTTCATGATCAACGAAACGTTATGACCACCAAATCCAAATGTATTACTCAATGCTGCTCGAACCTCTCGTTTTTGAGCGGTATTGAACGTAAAGTTGAGTTTTGGGTCTAACTCTTCGTCGTCTGTGAAGTGATTGATTGTCGGAGGCACAATACCTTTTGAAATGGCCAATATCGAAGCAACTGCTTCAACAGCTCCTGCAGCACCCAGCAAGTGACCGGTCATCGACTTTGTTGAACTGATGTTCAAGTTGTGTGCGTGATCACCAAATACGTTTTGAATCGCTTTAGTCTCTGCAATATCACCAAGTGGTGTAGACGTTCCGTGAACATTGATATAATCAATCTCCGTTGCATCCATACCGGCATCCTCTAGTGCATTTCTCATCGCATTAGAAGCTCCCAATCCTTCCGGATGTGGTGCTGTAATGTGATGTGCATCGGCTGTCAATCCGCCACCACCCAGCTCACAATAGATATGAGCACCTCGGGCTTGAGCATGTTCAAGTGTTTCTAAAACCAAACAAGCAGCTCCTTCACCTAAGACAAATCCATCTCTGTCTTTGTCAAATGGTCTACTAGCTGTTTTTGGATCGTCGTTTCGCTCACTCAAGGCTTTCATGGAGTTGAATCCTCCCATGGCCAATTCATTGACACAGGCTTCGGAACCACCTGTAATCATAACATCTGCCTTCCCCATGCGCATGTATGTAAATGCATCCATGATTGCATTGTTGGAAGAAGCACATGCACTCACCGCTGTGAAATTTGGACCTCTGAAGTTGTACTTCATCGAGATATATCCACTCGCGATGTCCGAAATCATCATAGGAATAAAGAACGGACTGATACGAGGCGTACCATCTCCTTCAATATATCCACGTGTTTCGTGTAAAAGTGTGTGCAGACCACCGATACCAGAACCCCAGATTACACCGCTACGATCCGGATTTGTTGCCCCTTCTTGGTCTAAACCAGAATCAGCCATAGCTTCAGCAGCTACGACCATTGCATAATGGGTATAAGGATCCATGCGGCGATGTTCACGTCTGTCGAGGTGATCAGCCACGTTGAAGTTCTTCACCTCACAAGCAAACTTAGTTTTAAACTTGTCCGGATCGAACTTCGTAATTAGATCGGCACCACTAACACCCTTCTCAAGATTAGCCCAGTATTCTTCTCGGCTATTCCCAATAGGTGTTAGTGCCCCGATTCCTGTTACTACAACTCTCTTGAATTGCATGTAACGTAATTATTATTTAGTGTTTTCTTCGATGTAAGATACTGCTTCACCTACAGTACCGATTTTCTCAGCCTGCTCATCTGGGATAGCAATATTGAACTCTTTCTCAAACTCCATGATTAACTCTACAGTATCTAAAGAGTCAGCTCCAAGGTCGTTTGTAAAACTAGCTTCTAATGTAACTTCTGATTTCTCAACACCAAGCTTGTCAACGATGATGTCTGTTACTTTTGATGCGATTTCTGACATTGTTTTTACTTTTTAAGTCGTTAAAGGGTGCAAAGAACATTTTTTTAATCAAAAAACACAAGGAAAAACTTCACACGATTAATTTTGACGCATCTTCGACGTTCACGTGAAAAAACACATTCTTAAAGACTTTAAATCGGACACTTTTCAGGTCTTTGCCATGGTAACGACAAAGAACCTGGTGAAACTGGTGTGGGCGGTAAATCAATCGTTAGGACTAAAACTGGAACGCGAAGAAGATTACACGTACAAGAACAAGAAAGGAGAGGAAGATTTCTGGCCTCTATTCCAACAGCATATGGACGAAACTGAAACCACGGTATCTTTAATTCGAAACCGCGGATTGCACAGTTTATTGGTTCCGGAGTTAAAGAATGTGGATGTATTCCTGGTGGAATCACAGCCGGATTTAACCTTTCAATTAAGTTTGGAAAAAGTTTCAAAAACAGGCATAACGGATTTTTGTTTTCAAATGAATGATTCAATGGCTTCCATGGAATCTATGGCAAAACTGAACCTAGAGTAAAAAACACGAATGAATCTAGACAAGATATACAACAAGACTAAGATCGTAGGCACAATTGGACCGGCAACTGCAGATAAGGAAACCTTGCGCACTATGGTCGAACATGGTTTGGATGTTGTGCGAATTAATTTCTCACACGGTAGTCACGAACAACACCTACAAATTGCCAACAACATCAAGGAGATAAACAAAGAAGAAGGTTTAAACATCTCCATATTGGGTGACCTGCAAGGGCCCAAGCTCAGAATTGGAGAAGTGAAAGTCGGTACAGTTCTGGAAGATGGAAGTAACGTAATTGTTACAACAGAAGAATGCATCGGCATGGAAACAACGCTTTATGTGAACTATCCGGACCTGCCTACTGAGATTAAACCAGGGGAACCTATTCTCATTGACGACGGGAACATCATGCTTGAGGTTACCAAATCGATAGACGAGACGTCGTTCGAAACGGTTGTAAAATATGGTGGTCCAATCTCCTCGAAAAAAGGATTCAACCTACCAAGCACAGAAATTAGCATGCCGAGTCTTACGGAGAAGGATTTGATTGACCTGGAGTTTGCGGTAAAGAATCAGTTTGATTGGATTGGATTATCGTTTGTAAGACGCGGAAGAGATGTTACGGATTTGAAGGAGCGCATTGAGGCGCTAAATGGGACATCCCGAGTGATCGCCAAAATCGAAAAACCTCAAGCCATTCGCTACATCAAATCGATTGTTAAAAAAGCGGATGCCATCATGGTGGCACGTGGCGACCTAGGGGTGGAAATGCCGTTAGAACAAGTTCCGATGCTGCAAAAAAAGATTGTTGAACGCTGTCTGAATTTCTCCAAGCCTGTAATTATCGCAACTCAGATGATGGAGAGTATGATCTCGAATCCTCGTCCAACTCGAGCAGAAGCCAGTGATGTTGCAAACGCTGTTATGGATGGGGCTGACGCGGTAATGCTGAGTGCAGAAACATCTGTTGGAAAATACCCAATCGAAGCAGTAAAAGCGGTCCAACGTATCGTCAAATCAACCGAAGAGGGATGGGATATTTACCACAAAGGGAAAAAACCAAGTATGAGCTCGCCCACTTTCTTGTCGGATCAGATTTGTTACTCAGCCGTTCAAATCAGTGAGCAGATAGACGCGAAAGCTATTGTGTCGATGACGCAGTCTGGATATACGGCGTTTAAAATCGCGAGCTATCGTCCGAAATGCGATGTCTTTATCTTCACATCTAACAAGTTCATATTTCGTTTGTTAAACCTAGTATGGAATGTTCGAGTATTCTATTACGATAGAATGGAAAGTACCGACAAAACCATCTGGGACGTATTGCTAATGTTGAAGGATGGCGGATACGTAAAAACCGGTGACCTCGTAGTCCACACCGCGAGTATGCCAATTCTATCGAAATCCAGAACGAACGCTTTGAAAATTAGTAGAGTGGAGTAACATGGATGAAATTGTAAACAGAGTTGCGAATAGTCCGTTACGGACCATAGACCTTGAAGAGTTTTACGACGAGACCGAAATTGTAGAATTCGATATGAAAGAACACCTCTTTCAAGGTCTGATTCTTCGTGAGAAAGATTTCCGAGGTTTTATTAAGGAACATAATTGGGATGACTACCAAAACAAGCATGTAGCGCTGCACTGCAGTGCCGATGCCATTGTCCCAACTTGGGCATATATGCTGGTTTCCAGCAAGCTAAACGGTAAAGCTAAAACTATTCATTTTGGCAAGTCTGCTGATCTACAACAACGTTTGATGATAGACCGCTTGCACTCGATGGACCTGAGTGAATTCCAAGACAAACCCATTGTGATTAAAGGTTGCAGCAAGTTTGAGGTGCCCATTGGAGTTTATACCGAAGCGACAAAGTTGCTAACTCCAATAGCGAAAAGCATTATGTACGGTGAACCGTGCAGCACTGTACCGATATATAAAAAGCCACGATGAACAAGCGAACTCTCATTGCTCTTGGCGCATTTCTCGCCGGCATCACGGTGATCATTGGCGCCTTTGGCGCTCATGGCCTCGAAGAATTCCTAACTAAAACCGGTAGAGCAGATACCTTCGAAACTGCCGTCAAGTACCAAATGTATCACAGCATTGCACTTGTGCTGTGTGGTATTCTTTTATCGAAAAGTAACCACAGATTAGTCAGTGTCTCCGCTATATTGTTTCTGTGTGGAATCGTTTTGTTCTCAGGCTCACTCTATCTCCTTATAGGCACTCAACAAACGGGCATTGGCATGGTTGCCCCCATCGGCGGATTGTCTTTTGTAGGTGGATGGATTGTACTTGCCTTCGCTGCTCTGCGCGACAAATCAGAGGCCTAAGGATTAGTAGAATTCTCCTCCACATCAACCTTTTTCTTTCTCAGACGGATTCGATCAAACTGCTTTCGGAAATAGAAACCCAAACCGGTAGTGGTTACATTCGAGACATCTCCTAGCGTTGGATCGTTTGCTCTTTTCTGATATGCCTTTAGTTTCAAATTTCCCTCTTTGTTGAGTCGCCAAACTAAGTCCACTTTATACGGATCCTTCACTGCACTGGAGTTTGCGTTGTACTCAACTGCAAGCTCTAAACGTTCGTTCATAATTTTTCTTCGTGCCGATAAAATCAGTTCGGCACGTTCTTGATCCGTAATTCCACTTCGAGTTTTGTAATCCACCCCCAACTCCAAATTCTTGTCGTATTCAGAGATCCAGTTGTTTACTTGATTGGATAAAAACGTCCCAACACTCGAACTAACAATATCTCGATAGTCATTCGGATTTGCGCCATCACCAAAATCAACCAAGCCAAAATTCGCTGCAGGCGTAAATGAGCCAAACGTGAGAAGCGAGAATATTTGGCGATTCATTTCATCTTGATCGCGTTCAATTTTCTTTACCATGGTGGTAAACTCAGACAAACCTGTTCCCGTCGCGTCGGGAAACTCCCAGTCGAACGTTAGATTTGGACTGAAAAGTTCACCGCTAACGTTAAGTAGTACATTGGTTTTCACTTGAGTGTTATATCGTTCGAGTTCGGTAGCCTCCACTGCGCCCATCAGCAAGTCCTTTGGATTAGCTCGATTCCGGGCAACAGCTGCTTGAATATCCAAACGTGCATTATAAGGGTCTCCATTCCAAACTACCGTACCGCCCGGCTTCAACTCAAATTTCTCTGAAACCAATGTTGGAGATGAGAATGGGTAAATACCTTGTTTGATTTCAAACCTTCCATACATATAGAAGTCTTCACCAGTTGCGTACTCCATTTTGATATTACCTACTCCACTGCCGGTTATTTTATCGTCTAAAACTTCGTCGAACAGTAGGACAAACTCCGCGTCTTCCGTCAATGTAAAATCGAACTTCATGCGCATCTTTTCTTTTGAGGTCTCCTGCTCCTCCTCAACTTCCTCAGAATCGTCTACAGGTTTTTTAAATGTGATATAATCCACCATCGAGTTATCCGTATCATCCACAACCGGGATTGTGAGCTTGGAACCCGGATTTGTACTTCCCTTTATGTCGATTAACAAATCATCAATAGGACCCACAAACGAGGCCTGTCCTGTTGCAAAACCGGTACCGTAGAATATTTCGTTGTCTTTCTTGGTAGTGTTCAGCACCATGATGTTTTTAGCATCTCGCACCTTCACATTTAAGACCATGTCTTCGAACATATCGTGCTTAATTTGACCAACAACCTCAGCCGTGTTCTTAAACTTATCCCGCACCTTCAATCCTCTAAAATCCAGCGAGGTATTCGATATGCCAATCGCGTCATTGACATAGTATCGTGTATTTAGATAGTCGACAGTAAATCCTACATCCTTGGCGGTAACAACACCTTTAAAACGTGGTTTATCGAGACTACCATTTAGAGATAGTCTACCATCAACACTACCTTCAAACTTTGAAGCGACTCCTTCAAAAATGGCCTCTATTGGTTTCACCGCCGCATTGGTCGCTTTTATCTCCATATCTAAACGACCTTCAGGCGTGGTTAAATCAAACCAACCTTCCGCCGTAACATTTTGGAACAGTCCCTCTTGCACCTCTGCTGTGACAAACATCTTAAGCGGGTTATCGGTCGCTTGAGTGTTGATTTGAAAATTCCCTAACGTATCGCCATTGATAGCCAGCCGTGCTATCTTTAAGTCACCACGAACTACAGGTCGACTTAACGCCTGAATTACCTCAATCGATTGGTTTGCTATACCTCCCAGCTGAACATCAAAATTTGACAGCAATGGATTAAAACTAGCTAAGTCTAGGTTTTCGGTCTGCACCACGGCTCGATCTTCTTTCTCTTCCCCTATTAGGCCTCGTAATGCAAGTCGCTGATCACCATTCTGAATAACTAAGTTCTTTAAATCAAGCTTTCCGTCCTTCCATATTCCACGGTTATTGTCTTCTATCACCCAACGCTCACCGTCCAAATAAAGAGCGGATTCTTCTAACTGAAACTGGACACTGTCTTGATTAAATCTCAAATTCCCAAATGAACGCAGCGCCATGATGTTCTCGATATCAGCAAAGTCGAACATAAACTCAACGTAGTTAGGCAAAATGGAGGTGTTGAGCACGAGGTCACTGGTCATGTGTTTATCGCCGTCATATAACTCAAAAACATCTACACTCATATTTAGCAATTGGTGAGGCTGCTTTCGTACTACGGCACTATTCGATTTAAATCTGAAATCCTGATAAGACACCTCATCAAAAGCTGTGTAGGAGTTCAAACTTTCTTCGTATGAATTGTATGCGACTTTGATAAGTCCATTCCCAAACTTCATCGGATAACCGGTCCAATATTCCACCAAGTCATTCTCCGTTATCTCTAGTCTTAGGTTTGCGTTTATTGGGCTTGGTAATTCAACCTTATCGTAAAAGTCCGGGAACAAAACAGAGACAAAGTGATCCGATACAAGTTCTAGATCTTTCAGGCTATACCTTCCATCCAGCTCACCCTTTATGTAATCCGATAACAAGGCAATCCGTCTTGTAGAATCCCCTACCTCCGAAATCACTTCAAGAGTATCGAGCTCAAGGACATCCCCGGCACGTTTAACATACAGATCTTTGACATGTGCCTCTCCAACGATGTTGTCGACATCATCTCCAACCATATCAATATCTATCTTCCCCGAAACTCGGGTGTTCTCCGAATCTAGACCAAATGGCTTAAGGTTCACTTTGCGCACATCAGCATAGAAATCGTACTTGGGCAATCGCTTGCTGAAATCAATTTTCCCATCAAACGAGAAATCAATATTCGAATCATTCAACCAGGCCTGTCCGTCAAATCGATTATCGGTGAACAAACCATTTGCATTGATATCCCGAATGAGTACACCATTGTAACCGATGAAATCTATGTGGCTCTTAAATCGAGTCTCTAAGTTTTCAAAGGTTAAACCACTCCCCTCTTCCAGGTTAAACTGAAATGAGGTAACACCAATTGACGGCTCTCCGAGAAACTGCCCTGCATCGAAGTCTTTCGCGTTCAAAGTACCTGTGTAGTGGGCAACACTATCTTGAAGAAGCTTAAAATTGATGCGTGAGTCTAATTCTCCCAGAGCCGATTTTAAACTTCCATCCGCGGCAAAATCGGTATAGAAACCGGTTAGATGGCCTTTGAAGTCAATTTCTTGAAACTTATTCAACTTCTCGTTTAGCTCCAGATTTAAAATCTGACGAACGTCTTGAGGGCTCGAGTGCAGATACTTCACACGTATATCTACAAATGACGATTGCCAATCCGGTAGACCCTTGATGTCCATTCGGCCCTTCAACTTGGTTTGTTTACCAGCTTGCAAATCCAGATCCCGAATCTTTAGTCGTGATACCGGTCCACTGCTTTTGGCCGAGACCACCACGTTGTTGTGGGCGTAATCCGACAGATTGAAGGAGAAGTACTCCAAATCACGTACATCGACAACTGCTTCATCCAAGTCTACGGTCATGTCGACGCTATCTAAAAAGTGCTTAAATGATTTATAGCTGTCGTAATCGAAACGGAGATATCGTTCAATCAATGAGTGCTCGGTTCGAAGCTGCATGTCGTCAAACTCCATGCCTCGACTGTGAATTTTGGTACGACTAACAAGGCGGTCCAGATTCAGACCATTCTTCTCTACCGTAGTTAATTCTTTAATCTTAAAATCAAGCGAATCGCCAATCAGGTAGAAGTCTTTGAACGACCCGTTGATATCGTAGAATGCAAAATCATTCTCATCAAACTTTCGATCAGAGGGCGGAGTGAAACCATCCATCTTGTACTCAAAACTCCCATCTTTAATTTCAAGTTGTTTAAACAGTATATTCCAAACACCGCCTCCGCCTCCGGAACTCAAATCACTCAGAAACTGAAAATTCATGACCGAATCACCTTCTCCTCGATGGAATCTCACTTTAGGTCGCTCTATGACGACTGGACCGAATACAACTTTTTGTTTAGACGACGAATAGGACAACGCTCGCGCTTCGAGACTACCGACATAGAACATGGTGTCGCCAGCCCGATCATTCATCAATACGTTGTAAAGTCGTATTTCCCCATTCCATGAGACATGAACACCTCCAACTGAAACCTCTGCATCAAGCTCTTCAGATAAGGACGAAGTAACTCGGCCAACCACTGCTTTTTGAACTGACGGAATGGAGATAATGATAGATGTCAAAATGAGCAAGGCAACCAAGATGAAAATCACCCTGAGGCCTATTTTTGCTATCTTTGACAAAACATTTTTCAAGAGTTCGAAGTTAGCGATTCTGCTATCATTTCAGGTTAATAGACACAAAACGTGCCCCAAATAAAAGACACCAATATTCTTGCCATTGAGTCGAGCTGTGACGACACCGGAGCATCTGTGATGGTGAACGGGAAAATCGTTTCAAATGTTGTTGCCGGACAGGATGTCCATGAAGCATATGGTGGAGTGGTTCCTGAACTTGCCTCCAGAGCTCATCAGTCTCAAATTGTACCAGTTGTCGACAAAGCGCTCAAGGATGCGGGAGTAGCTAAACGTGATTTATCTGCCATAGCTTTCACACAAGGACCAGGTTTAATGGGTTCACTCATGGTTGGGGCAAGCTTCGCCAAGTCGCTTAGCTACGGATTAGAAATCCCTTTGATTGCAGTAAATCACTTGGATGCTCATGTGATGGCTCCTTTTATTGAGCATAAAGACATGAAATTCCCATTTCTCAGTTTGTTGGTGAGCGGAGGTCACACACAGATACTAAAGATTGTCGATCCTCAAACCATTGAAGTTTTGGGTGAAAGCAAAGATGACGCGGCTGGTGAAGCGTTCGACAAAACTGCTAAGATGCTGGGGCTCCCTTATCCTGGAGGTCCGGTACTTGATAAGCTTGCTCAGACCGGAAATCCAAATGCATTTAAGTTCCCCGATTCTCGAGTTGGCGCACTTGATTTTAGCTTTTCAGGACTTAAAACTGCCGTGCTTTACTTTATCCGAGACCGTGTAAAAGAAGAACCTGATTTCGTGGAACAACATTTGAACGACATCTGTGCATCAATTCAACACACCATTGTGTCTTATCTGATGAGAAAGTTAACAGCAGCGGTAAACGAAACCGGTATTAACCGTGTTGCAATAACCGGAGGCGTTTCTGCCAATTCAGGCCTGCGCAAAGCAATAGCCGCAAAGAATGATTGGGAGGTTTACATCCCATCGCTAGAGTATTGCACAGACAACGCAGCCATGATTGCTCAAGCTGCTTATTTTAAATTCGAGGCAAAAGACTTTGCAGACTTGTCTGCTGTACCTTATGCCCGAGCAATGAGATAGAATGATAAAAACAAAATACATTTTCCTTTGGGTCTTAGTACTCGGCTTTAGCTCAATAGGATTTACACAAACGAGCGATAGTGCCCTATACCGCAACAACAATGTAAAAAGTGTTGAGACCTGGGTACGAATGGTTGGCTTTGAAAAATCAAACGACACGTGCCTTTCCTCTGTGAAAGACGTGAATAAAAAAGGACAACCCACGTACATCAAAATGGACTATCACTGCCAAGGTTGGGACATCGTCAATGAAATCAAATACGAGTACAATGACAAGGGGCATCTTAACAGAATATTGACGGAACAAAATGAGCAGATCATTTCGAACTTAAACATGACAACCGATGAGTTTGGCCGAACCATTCGAGAGGAAAACACATTCTTTGAGCCAAGCGCAACGGTGATTGTACAAAACAAATACTTTGGCCCCGTTGATAAGCCCGACTCTATGTTTACAGTGGAGATAAACAATGGCGACACCTTATATTTAAGAACCGATAACACCTATGTAGACGGACGACTCAAAAAGTCCCAAACTATGAATACCGTGGAAAACAAAGCCGTGAACATGGTATCGAATCGGCATGATGAAAAAGGACGCTTGGTCCGCTCCGAATTCATTTACTTCCTTGGTTATGACAGCGATAACATTACACGTTTCGAATACAACGACAAAGACCAAATTGTTAAGACCAAGGATGAGCTAAACAACTTAGCGGCCGAGTTTTATTACGATGAAACAGGTCTGCCGGTGAAGGCTTTTTACTACAATAAATTTGGAGCGCTAGAGCGCGAAACGTGGTTTAGATACAAGTATTTTGATGAGTAATTTACTCTATGTATTTCTTGGTGGCGGAATTGGAGCAGGTCTCCGATATTTCGTCTCATTGATGTATTCGAGCACCAGTGGGTTCCCTTGGGCGACAATAACTGTTAATTTAGTCGGCTGTTTTGCAATTGGTGTTTTCTGGCAAATAGCCGGACGAACTGAATGGATTCAGTCTCTATTGATTATAGGTGTATTGGGAGGGTTTACAACATTTTCCAGTTTCGGATTAGATGGTTACAAGCTTTTGCAACAAGGGGCGTTTACTCAATTTGCTTCCTATGTATTGATAAGTAATATCGTAGGTTTGTTTCTCGTTTATTTAGGAACACAACTTGGTAGTTCAATTCAGTAGTTTATGAGAAGATTACTCGCACTTACAGCTTTCCTTATTGCAGCAAGCAGCAGCTTCGCGAACTACATTTTAATACCAATGGACGAAGGTCAGAAAGACCACCTCAAAGCATATGGTATTGCATACTCAATTTTAGAATTTGACAAAGAGGTTGAGTGGTTATTGAACTACAAAGGCGGTTCGTTTATGACCGCCCATTACGACGAATTTGAAAAACTATGCTTGCTCCGAGGTGTGAGTTTCTCAGTCATCTCAGACAGCAAAGCACAATCCATTCGGAATGAGATAGAAAACCCGGTGGTTAATGCTTCAATCGTGAAGCTCAGAACTGCTCCTAAGATTGCTGTTTACACACCAAAATCGTCACAACCTTGGGACGATGCCGTAACCATGGTATTGGAATACGCCGAGATACCGTACGAAAAAGTATTTGATGATGAAGTATTGAACGGAGACCTCCCCCTTTATGACTGGCTTCACCTGCACCATGAGGATTTTACCGGACAGTACGGAAAGTTTTATGCGCACTACCGGAACGCCGCTTGGTATAAGGCTCAGGTAAAGGAAGCAGAAGAAATGGCTGCTAAACATGGTTTTGAGAAGGTATCGGAACTGAAGTTAGCAGTTGTCAAAAAGATCCGAGATTTCACTCTGGGTGGAGGATTTTTATTTGCGATGTGTAGCGCCACAGACAGCTATGACATTGCCTTGGCTGCAGATGGTGTAGATATATGTGAGGACATGTACGACGGTGACCCGGCTGATCCTCAAGCCCAACAGAAGTTGGATTACGACAAGACTTTTGCGTTCAAAGGCATTCAGCTAGAACGCAACCCGTATGTTTACGAATACTCCAACATCGATGTAAATCCTGTAACTCGCGGAGTTACCGAGCAGAACGATGTATTTGTGCTCAATGAATTCTCTGCAAAGTGGGATGTTGTTCCTACCATTCTTACACAAAATCACGAGAAAGTGATTAAAGGCTTTATGGGACAGACCACTGCGTTCAAGAAAGAGGTGGTTAAGAGCAACGCCATAATCATGGGTGAGAACAAATCGCTTAACGAAGTGCGCTACCTACACGGCACCATGGGAAAAGGTACTTGGACCTTCTATGGAGGCCATGATCCAGAAGACTACAGGCACTTGGTAGATGAACCACCAACGGATTTATCGCTGCACCCAAACTCCCCAGGTTACAGACTTATTCTAAACAACCTTCTTTTCCCTTCTGCTAAAAAAGAAAAGCAGAAGACCTAGGAAATTTCCAATAAACAACGCTCATCGCTAGAATTACTGTTTCACAAATCGTCCTACATAGACATTCTTGCCAACTGGAATTACGAGAGAATAAATTCCCATCGCTAAGTGGCTAACATCTATTTGATTATCCCCTGTCAAGAAACTTGAAACCAAAACACCTTTCTGATCATACAGATTCAAGTTCAGAGATTGAGCAACAACTGAATTGGGCAAGTCGAAAGACAGCATTCCAGTAGTTGGATTGGGGAACAGCCTTAAATTTAGAGCCAATTGATTTATGCTTCCATTCGCCAAATTAATTTTATTGTAGCTCTTGCACGAATCACCCAGTTGATTGATAGCCACTAAGGAAACCGTAAGAATCGTATCTCCATAAGCCGATAAATCGAATTCAGCTATGCTGTCTGTTGATTGCTCGTTACCGACGCTCCACCTAAAGTTTTTGATGTGTTTATGTGTTGGTGCAACAGTCAATTTTTTACTCGCCAAGTCAAACTCCATGTCGATATCCATACATGGATTTGGATGAACAATTATTTGTTGAGTAGCATCTTGAAACGGGCAAACATTACCTGACGTCTGAAGGGTTTGACAGTAAAGTAGGTGTGTAAAAATGCTATCTCCCGAAGTAGTAAAGCTATATTCTACCTCATCCGCACTAGGATCATCTACGCTCCCACCGCGTAACGGGATCCATAAAACGCCACTTGTGTGCCTATATGTCGCTTTGGTGTTAATAGACATCGGATCACCAAACCACGTGAACGCTGTATCATCAGGTAAAGACAATTCGTGTTGTGGATGTATAATTACCTCGGTAGAATCAGAACCTGCACAACCGTTAAGGTCTACGTAATGGTAGTAAATTTTCTGATTTTGGTTGTACGTGTCCACCAAGGACGGTTCTAACACGTTACCCCTAAACAAACTGTCTGGAGCCGAAGACCACATACCTCCTGACACATTTGCCGTCATACTAATTTTTTCATCCAGATCACAAAATAGGTAAGGTGCTTGGCCCACATATTTCTGGAGGTTCCTTGTATTAATCTGAGGCTCCGGTAAGCCGTTAATTGTGAGCTCAAAAGGTATTCTTTCCCAACATGGTCTATGATTTACAAATCGATATATTAGATACTTCGTTGAGCCATTGCTTCCCGGATTTGGCAACAACAACGTGTTTAACGTGTCGTTGTTTATGGCGTATCCCAAGTCGATTGAACTGCCATACCCAGGTCCTGAATCTTGACTCCACCGATCCGATGACGTTCCGCCGCTAAAGTTAGCCAGAGCAGTTAAATCAATAAGACCTTCATCCCAGCAAAGCTCGTCCAAGCTGTCGTAGCTTATATTCAATCGTGTTCCCACGACCAAAGTGGCTGTATCTCTATTGGAACAACCATATTCATTAACATAATTCAATTCAAAGACGATGGAGTCACCACTTTTGGATCCAAGCTTCGATGAAATTTGATTTATGTCGAACGCGTAACGCTTTAAAAGGCTTGGATCAACATCAATCAGAATCTTACTAAAATCGTACGAACCACAATCAATACATGACCAGTTGTATGTACCCAAACTCGAGGTTGGGCGCTTAACAATGTATTGCTTTAATAGTAGCGTATCGTAATCTTCACAAACCTGAAAGTCCATTATCTCTACAGCAGACAGCGGCAATACGGTGACTTCAATGTTGTTTACACTTACACAGTTTGAAGACTTGTTGGTGAAGGCATATTGCAACTCGTGTATTTTAGGTTTTGTTACCGTTCCGGGCTGGTATAATCCCATTGTGTCAACTGTGCCAGAGGCTGTAAGATTCTTCCATGCACCTCCTTTAGATGTGGAAGCTTCCCAAGTTCTCAGGTCAATTCCAGCAACAGGATAACATATTGTCGTATCGCTATTGATCTTGTGCTCAGCCATATCGGCAACAACAAAGCTATCACTCCTTACCTTGAAGCATTTTGAGTTTACAGATACCTTGTAATCGATGTAATAGGTGTCATTTGAGTTCACATCGATCAAACCGTTCCACCGGTTCGACTTACTTCCACCGCCAAATACATGAATGGTGGCAAGATTCTTTTTCGACCTGACAGATACCTCACATTTCACCCCCGAAGTATCCTTCTGCAAATAGCTGGATGAAACTCGATAAAAACCACACCCCAGGGAATCTACATGAAGTGAAAACGTATCTGGAGTTTCATTCACATTGAACTGAATAGCATGTGAAACATGCGAGCGGTAGCCGCATCTATTGTCTGTGGCATGCACGTACAGAAGATATGGCCTAGTACTCGCATCTCCGCTCTTGGTTTGCCACTCCATATGCAGTCCGAGTTCTCGTGACGTATCGACTTTTGAAATGGTTGAACTTGAAAGTGACGTATACCAGTTAATGGTGGTTGTATCGGTATATGTAGATCCTGGTGGCGGTTCAACATAACTCGGATCCTTGGTTTTTAAGTCAAACACGACTTTATCACCTTCACAGAAGGTGTTGTTAAAATTACCAACAAGAGCAGGCGCATGGTTTGGATAGGCTAAAACATTAACATTCCACTCCCTGCGAGTCTTTGCAATCGCAACGTGTTTCCCTGTACTTTTATCTTTCCGCCATTCGGTTACTTCAATTAGGATAATTCCATAAAAATCTTTTCCAACAGGAGTAAATGATAACTGACCGGTAGCATCATCCAGGTGAAGACCAATAGGTGGATTAGCCGCTGGATTACTATAGGGATATTTTAAGTTTCCCGGATAATAAACCGCAAGTGGTACCTGAGGGGTTAACGCACCACTGTATGTTGCCGAAGTTCCAAACTTGGTCATAACGGTCCCCATTGAATAACTCAAAGAATCTCCTTCCGGGTCAATTGCCCCTAGATTTATATTAACCGGCTGGTTCAACAACAATTGAGTAGGTGGCTCTATCGTAAACTCAGGTGTTGAATTTCTGGCACCAAGATTAAGTGTAGCAAAATTGTAGTATGTCGTATTCCCTGCACCGGAATTCAGGTTTCCCGGTCTGCAACATCCCCCGAACTCAAAACGGATCTCAGTACATCCATTCGTTATAAAACTATTGAATGGGGATGTTTTAAAGTCAACCGTATCGGAGAAAATCAGTTTTTCTACACCGTCCCCCGAACGGGATGAATTGAGTTTGCCTCCACATTGATCGCCCCGAGCATCGCAAAAAACCTTGAGAAAGTTTCCGGTTCGGAACGTTGGCGATAGCGCTTGTTTCTGACCAGAACTTGCACAAATCACCTGCGCATCACGGGGATCAGAAACAGAAACGGCCTGACATGTTCTGTAAAAGACAAAATCAACGCGATAAACCAGACTATCTATCTCCTCATAGTGTACTTCGGTTCCCACGCTCGCGGTCCCAAAGGAGAGAGTTGCCAAAGACATGAACAAAATGAAAATACCAACAGACTTAGGTAATTTTTCAAGAAGGATCATACTACAGTTCGTTAAAGTTAGCTTGTGTGTGTTAAATTGGAAAATCAATCACTTACTTGACACAAAAACTGACCTAAAGGTTGCATCGTGATAGACCAAAATAGCAAATACCTTCATGTGCTTGTTCTGAGTATCTCGCTAATTACATTGTACTCGAGTTGCGAGAAAGATCCATTGTATAGCGAAACCTCTCCCAAAAACATACAACTCATTTTACCAGATCGAGATATTCTTGATGTAGCAGTAGATTACAACCGTGCTTACATGTTGGACAATAAGGAAAACTTAATCCTATTGGACCGGAATGATTCTTCTTTAAACTATTTGAATCAATTAAACTCTTGGATTCGCACGGATCGAAAAGTAGATATCCAGTCGAGCAACGACAGCACTGTCATCATTGGCGAGAGCACCAATGGCTTAATCCACCACGATGCCACGACTCTCAAGATTAAACAAGGAATTGGCGGTCTTCGAGTTTTTAATGTAGACACCCCTTTAACCCTCGTCTCTTTCTCTCCCATAATGTTTCGGAATGGATCGGCATATTTTGCGAACAACCCGGTCCAACTTGATGAGTATACGGCCTGTGCCGGCTGGGGTGACACGCTCTACTTTGGCACCAAAACAAAAGGCATTGGGCAATTAACGCGACATATGAATTCATTTAGTCTCGATAGATTTCTTGATTCTGATATCCGGATTCAAATCGATAGCTGTATTGCGATACGGCGAAAAGGAGCCCTGTTTTTCGTTTTAACCAAAAGTCAATTTGCTATTCGCGTGCACGGCAATTGGATTGTCGATAATGCCAACAACTGGGAATTCACGTCAAGCACCATAAATCAGAATACAGTGTTTCTATCCACCGAGAAAGAAATCTACACTTGGGCCAACTCAGAATTACTATTGATTGCAGACCTAAGTGATTATCTCGGCGCTCATTCTATCCGAGCATTAGATGTAGATGAAAAAGGGCGATTCTGGCTGGCTGCCTCACACGACCTCTACCTTTACACTGACTAGCCTAGTACACCTCAAACTCTCCAACCATGTCCTCTGGACGTACCCACTGATCAAATTGTTCTTCAGTGAGTAATCCCAACGACAAGGCAGCTGCTTTCAGCGTAGTGTTTTCTGCGTGCGCTTTTTTGGCAATCTTAGCCGCATTGTCGTATCCGATATGCGTATTCAAAGCGGTAACAAGCATCAAAGAGTTATCCAGTTTGTTCTTGATCTCCGCATGATTTGGCTCAATCCCTGAAACGCAATTATCGTTAAAACTCAAGCAAGCCTGACCCAAGATTCTGGCAGATTGCAACAAGTTGGCTGCAATCATCGGTTTGAATACGTTCAACTCAAAATGTCCGTTGCTTCCACCTACAGAAACCGCTACATCATTCCCCATGATTTGAGCACAAACCATGGTTAGCGCTTCTGTTTGGGTAGGATTTACCTTGCCCGGCATGATGCTCGATCCCGGTTCGTTTGCAGGAATAATGATTTCCCCAATTCCACTGCGAGGACCGGAGCTAAGCATTCTAATATCGTTGCCAATCTTCATTAAGCTGACAGCCGCACGTTTCAACGCACCATGTAATTCTACCATGGCATCGTGTGCAGCAAGTGCTTCAAACTTATTCTCAGCAGTTACTAATGGTAACGCTGTTTCTTGTGCAATTTTTGTTGCAACAAGCTCCGCATAACCTTTCGGCGTATTTAATCCAGTCCCAACAGCAGTACCCCCAAGCGCCAACTCTGATGCAGTCTCCATTGCTTTTTCAATCGCTGCAATACTTAAAACCAACTGGCGGTGATAGCCGGAAAATTCCTGGCCAAGGGTTAGAGGCGTTGCATCCATAAAGTGCGTACGACCAATCTTTACTACGTCTTTAAAGTCGCGAGCTTTCTTCTTAAATGTGTCTTTCAACACCTGAATACCCGGAATCGCGAAGTCGACCATTTGCTTATAAACCGCAATGGTCATGGCCGTAGGGAAGGTATCGTTGCTCGACTGAGATTTGTTAACATCATCGTTCGGATGTAGCACTTTTTTCTCATCTGTAAGCTTCCCGCCAGACAAAACGTGCCCTCGGTTGGCAATCACCTCATTCACGTTCATGTTAGATTGTGTACCTGAACCGGTTTGCCAAATAACTAATGGAAATTGATCATCAAGTTTACCCTCAATAATCTCATCACAAACCCGACCGATAAGGTCACATTTTTCTTGAGACAACACACCTAGTTCAGCATTAGCCAGTGCTGCACATTTCTTCAATACTCCAAATGCGCGAATGATTTCAATAGGCATGCGTTGGTCGCCAATCTTAAAGTTCTGAAGTGATCGTTGTGTTTGTGCCGCCCAATATTTGTCGGCAGGAACCTGGATCTCTCCAATACTGTCTCTTTCTATGCGATATTCCATGAGTCTATTTTTGCGGGCAAAGTTAGACTCTATTTTATCAATTTGGCATCAATACGAAGATGAAAATTGACAGAAACAAGTCCGACCATTGAGTCCACTATTCTGGATGCTAGCGCTTGGGTATGGACAAACCAACATGGCAAGGAAGTGCGCCAAATGTATAATTGCGGTTTAACACCTATACAGACATGAGAATAGTTAAAATCATCACCTTAGTATTAGCGGGAGTTTTTACTACACAGATTGCATCAGCACAGAACCTTTCAAAAGTGGAAAAAAAGCGCCTCAAAAAGGAGATTAAGCGGTACAAAAAAGACCCGGCACAGTACAAAAAGATGAAGACTCGTAACAAGGAGGAAATTGCTCAACGCGACGAAACCATCGGGGAACTCACAAAGCGTCTGGATGAACAAAATGATGAAATGCGAGCACTGCGCGATTCGTTTATAGTGTTGAGTAAGAAGTACAACAACTTAAAGGCCAAAGGCTCCACGGAAATACCTGAGGGAACGGTTTATGCGGTACAAATTGGTTTCTTCAAACTACTGCAATTAGACGAATTCAACAGCCGTGTACGAACCATACGTGCTGAAAATCAGGATGGTGGAAAGAGATATGTCATAGGATATTTCAGAGATCTTGAAAGTGCGAAACAGTTTAATGAAGAGATAAAAACCATTGGAATTGACGATGCATTTGTCTCTCAGTATATCAACGGAACACGGAATCGCGAATTCGACGCTCAAGAAGTCGAATAATCCACTTCCTGTTTGGTCTATGTCATATCTCGATGTGACACATTACTCGTACTAAATCCCTTCGGGCATTCTTCTAATTCGGCTATCTTTGCGCGTCGAATGAAGGCGTTCAAATCATACAGCTGGAAAGTTGTGGGCATCCTCTTGGTTCTCTACAGCATATTTGTAGGCACCACTACCAAGGTAGGTCCGGGAGTTGTTGGGATTTCTCCTTCGGAAGTAACCATTAATTCGGACTTCGAAATCACTGTAGAGACGTACAACACATCGTACCGTGAATTAAGCAATTCCGCACACGCTTGGTTAAAGATTCGTGACTCGTTGGTGCTTGCAAAAGAAGTATCTGTTCTAGCTCCTCAACGACTCAAACTCACCTTTGATGGCATTCCGCTGCAGGTTGACACGACCAACATTGGCAGTTCTACGCTAATTTTGGAGGACGAGTACCATGGGATGTATTTAGGTGTTGATGTCCTTCGAACACGTGTAGTAGGTGACTCGTCAAATACACTGACTTCAATTCCTGCTCCCGAGGTTCGACCTCAGCGCTTGGAACAGAAATTCTTTAGTTTCCCTTACCGATACATCCTTTACGAAACCATTCGCAACTTGAATTTTCATGTTCCGATGTGGTTTACCATGATGACAATTCTTCTGATATCCTTTGTCTACAGCATTAGATACTTAAACTCAGAGGATAAACGATTCGACGTAAAAGCGAATGCCTTTGCGAAAGTTGGGCTGATGTTCGGGTTGATGGGAATTTTTACCGGAATGTTCTGGGCGAATTACACATGGGGAACCCCATGGACAAGTGACCCGAAGCTCAATGGTGCGGCGGTTGCTGTACTGATGTACATCGCATACCAGATTCTGCGTCGCAGCATTGACGACGAAGACAAGATTGCTCGGATTTCTGCGGTTTACAATGTCCTGGCCTATCCGATTTTCATTGTGTTGATTATTGTGTTGCCAAAGATGGCTGAGTTTTCACTCCATCCGGGGTCGGGCGACAGTGTAGGTTTCAATACATACGATTTGAACAACAACTTACGAATGATTTTTTACCCTGCAGTGTTAGGGTGGATATTGATTGGAATATGGATTGGTCAACTCACATCTCGAGTTGATCTAATTAGTTTTAAGCGGTTATGGAAAGATATCGAAAAACCACACTTGGTATAGCGCTAATGCTATTGTCGCAGCTCGTCTATGCAGACAATGAAGCTGGAAGAGACCTGTTTTTCCGTTCAGGAAAATACTTCGTTGTGGCAGGAGTTTTAGTCATCCTTTTTGTTGTGTTGTTTGTTTATTTGATAATGGTTGACCGCAAAGTTTCGAAACTAGAAAAAGACGATCGTGAACATTAAGCACATAGTAATTCTGATAATCATCGCCATCGGTATCGGTGCAATCGTTGCAACGTATGGTGATTCAAGCACTACGGTAAATTTTGAGCAGGCGGCAAAAAATCCGGATAAAAGCTATCACGTAAAGACAACCCTCGTTAAAGACCGCGAGATTGAATACGACCCCCAGGTAGACCCAGAAAAGTTTGTTTTCTACGGTCAAGACGACGCGGGTATCATCCGTCGAGTTATTTGCCTAAAGGAAAAACCTTTCGACTTTGAACGAGCTGAAGAGATTAAGGTAATTGGTCATGTGAGTGGAGAAGATGAGTTCATTGCCACCGATTTCCAAACTAAGTGCCCAAGTAAGTACGAAAACGAAGTAGAAGACATCTAGTATGGAAGTCATTCAGTTTACCGGCGAGCATCTAGGCATTGGTAATTTAGGCCACCTTTTTGTTGTGATGAGTTTTGTGACTGCGCTTTTCGGAGCTTTTAGTTACGCAATTCACATAAAACATAAAGAAGAGTCGACCAGGCAAATCGCGCGAGGTGCGTTTTTCCTACACTTCATAAGTGTAATCGGAATCATTGTATCCCTCTTCTCTATTATTTATAATCATTACTTTGAATATCAGTACGCTTGGCAACACTCATCACTTTCGTTGCCCACGCACTACATGATCAGTTGTTTCTGGGAAGGCCAAGAAGGAAGTTTCTTGCTTTGGTTGTTCTGGGAAGCCGTGTTGGGACTAGCACTCGTCCTGCGACCAAATAAATGGGAATCACCGGTATTGGCTGTGATTTTACTATCGCAAGCAGTTTTGAGTTCCATGCTTTTAGGAATCGAGATCTCTTGGTTAAACGACTTTAAGTTTGGTAGCAGTCCATTCATCTTGTTAAGAGAGGCCGATCCATCTGTCTTGGACATTCCGGTTTTGGCCATGCAAGGAATTCCGAAATCGGATTACATGAAAGTTATTACCGACGGAACCGGTTTAAATCCGTTGCTTCAAAACTACTGGATGGTTATCCACCCACCGACTTTATTCTTTGGTTTTGCAACTACCATAGTGCCCTTTGCGTATGCGATTGCAGGTCTTTGGACACGACAATACAAAGAATGGATGAAGCCGGCTTTACCCTGGGCTTTGATCTCAGTTATGGTATTGGGCGCCGGGATTATGATGGGTGGTATATGGGCTTATGAGAGCTTAAGTTTTGGAGGGTATTGGGCTTGGGATCCTGTTGAGAATGCATCACTCATCCCTTGGCTTGTGCTGATAGCGGGTATTCATGTGATGATTATAAATCGGTCAACCGGATCATCGCTCATCTTATCTTACCTCTTAATCCTTGGAACATTCGTTCTGGTACTTTATGCAACCTTCCTCACACGAAGTGGAGTGCTTGGAGACAGTTCTGTACATTCATTTACGGATTTAGGCTTATCACAACAGCTTCTGGTGTTCTTAATCATGTTTGTCTTGTTGCCGGTTATGGTTTCGTTCAAGTACAACCGTGCGAGAGCACTTTACGGAATTTCATTCTTGGTTATTCTTGTGATTAACATCTTGGCTGGACGCTTTATAACGTGGTTGAACATTCTATACCTGGTTGGTTCAGCTGTTGCATTCTTTCAAAACCTTTCACTCCATTTGCCGCTAAGTAAAACAGAGGAGAAAGTATACAGCCGAGAGTTTTGGATGTTCGTTGGGTCACTCATTCTATTGCTTTCAGCAATACAGGTATTCAGCACAACGAGCATACCGGTCTTCAATAAGATTACCTCCTCGTTAGATTGGTTCTTTGGGACCTTACACGATTGGACTAACATCGAAGTATTCAAGAACATGGCCACCGGACAAATCGCAGAACCGATTGACCGTGAAGGCCATTACAACAAGTGGCAACTACCAATAGCGGTTGTAATCGCAATTCTTTCCGGGATTACTCAATTCTTTGCCTACAAGAAAACCAACCCGGGATACTTCAATAAGCATTTGATTATCACTACTGCCGCATCGATTGTTCTCACAGCTCTTTTGATGCCTTTGTTTGGACTCGGATTTAGCGACGGGTTCATGCTTATTCTGTTCTTGTTCGCAAGCGCTTTTGCCATTGTGGGGAACGCTTGGTTCGTAATTAAAGTTCTTCGCTTCAAGATAAGCGTTAGTGGTGCGGCAATCGCACACATCGGTTTTGGACTAATGATGATAGGTGTGTTGGTTAGTTCTGCGAAAAAGCATGTCATTTCACAGAATCAACGGTACAACTATGGTTCAAACTTCACAACACAAGACAACCGAGAAAACATCTTGTTGTACAAAGGTGTGCCCTATAAAATGGCTCAATACGTAGTAACTTTTAAAGGGGACACAATGATTGGCCCGAACACCTATTATGAAGTTCACTACCAAGATACTAGCTCAAACGAAACATTCTCATTGTACCCAAATGCGCAGTTTAACGAGCAGCAGGGATTAATGCCAAACCCAGACACAAGGCACTACTTAACCAAAGACATCTATACGCATGTCTCGATGGTGCCAAAAGGTCAAGAAGGAGAATGGGAAGCAGACACGGTGGTTACCATGGATATTGGAGATACGATAATATCGAACCGTTCTTGGGTGATTTTAGAAGGCATTGACCAAGTTCTTGGTGATACAATTAGTGCGGATCTTGCCGGTCATCAGCTAAACATAGCTCGCCTAAAAGTGGTGAACGGCGATTCTACTGTAATTGCTCGACCGGTATTTGGTGTGAAAGATAGCATCAATTACTACAACATTTTCTCAGTAGCAGAAAAAGCAAAGATTCGATTCAACTACTCTCCTACGATTAAGGATGGAAAACCGGTACACGAAATCACAACGGAAGTTCAACCGCCTCGTTACATCGTGATGAAGGCAATCGTGTTTCCGTACATCAACCTATTGTGGCTCGGAACAGTGGTAACCTTATTCGGTTTCTTCTTATCGATATTAAAAAGACGCCAACAGAGTAAAGCATGAAACTCCGATTCACTATAATCGGAAGTGGAAACGTTGCGTGGCATTTAGCTCACGCACTAGATCGCTCAGGGCACTCCATACTACAAATCATAAGCAAAACGGAAGCAAATGCTAAGAAGCTGGCATCAAAGTTTGGTAGTTATTATGGTACAGATGTTTCAAAGACCGACTCTAATGCCGACATTGTACTTATTGCAGTTAATGATGACGCGTTAGAACAAGTTGCTCAACAACTCCCTCAATATAATCAGCTTGTTGTCCATACGTGTGGATCAAAACCAATGGATATACTTGCTGTTGCCAGCAAGCGCTATGGTATTTTCTATCCTCTGCAGACCTTCTCTGTTTCTGATACGGTTGACATGTTAGCGACGCCATTTTTCATTGAGGCGAACCAAAACACAGATATCAAGATGCTAGAATCTGCTGCAGACAGCATCACAAACTTTGTGGTTTTTGGCACTTATGAAGAGAGGTTAACTTACCACCTCGCTGCGGTCTTCGCAAATAACTTCAGTAATCACATGTTCACCCTGGCGAAGAACATTTTGGAGAAAAGTGGACTTGAATTCGATGTCCTTAAACCTATTATTCTATCTACAGCGAAAAAAGTACAGTCCTTGGATCCGGCATCCGCACAAACTGGACCTGCTCGACGAGACGATAGGGAGACCATGAATAATCATAAGGAATTGCTTCAAGATCAACCCGAGTGGTTGCATCTATATAACTTACTGAGTGAATCGATTAAGAAACACTCTAGTTGACTATTACAGTCAATTCATATGTGGTATTGCCCGTAAAACTTTCACCTAGCCTCTGGCATGTCAATTGAGTTCAACATGGTAAACAGGCCATGAAAACTTTACTCAACCTTTCTCTTTTATTATTCTTATTACCCAATTATTCATTCGCATCCGAATCAAAGGTGTTTTACCCAGAATTCGAATTCAGGCAGTCGCTACTGTCGAATAAATATGCGTTAACCCAGCTTGATGGAAGACTGACTGCCGGAAACTTTGTATGCGGTATGAGCTATACCAAGTACCTATATGGTTCGATATACACTTCTATGTCGTTTGAAACAATAGACTTCGAAATTGTAGGAATATCGTCTACCCCCTCTAAACCGACCATATTTTCGTTTACCCTGGGGCTCATGCATGATTTGCGCAGCACCAAATCCTATCCTCAATACACCTCTACACTCAGCCGTCAATTCGCCTCGGAATCCATAGTCAAAGCAAAGGCTCGGTATATAGGATCTCCAAATTTTAATGGTAGAACAGAATTAGTCTTGTCTGCTCTTCATCCTATTTATCGAAAGAAGGATGCTTCAGTCTTTATCGGGCTATACGGCATGGTTGCCTCATATCGCAGCGAATACACGAACATTCCGATGGAGTCTTTTGGGTTTACAGGACGTGTTCAAATCTGATATAACGAATATCATATGGAGATTCTCGAATCGCTAAATCAAGCGGATAGTGTCGCATCGACACTTGATTTGTCATGACAACCTAACATGAATGTAACATTTTTGTTGACTTTACAATTTAATAACATTTACTTTACATGTATTTAAGTATAAAATTGTATGAAAGTAAAACTAAGCAAGGCTCTTCTTGTGGGCGTTGCGTTGTGTTTTTCTCACTTAGTTTCGTATGGACAAGGGAGAACAATCAGCGGAACGGTCATGAGTCTAGATGGAGCCGCCCCACTGGAAGGTGTGGATGTCGTCGTAACGGATTCTGATGTCGCGACGGTTACAGATTACCAGGGAAAGTACAAACTCATGCTCCCGGCCGGTAAGACCGAGATCAGGTTCCTTTTCGTTGGTTTTAAAGAAAAAAAGGTCACTGTTGGTACTTCCAACACTGTCGACGTGACCATGGAGGAGGATTACTCAGTCCTCGGAGAAACAGTCGTTACAGCAATTGGTGTGAAAAAAGAAGTCAAGTCCCTTGGGTTCGCGACCACCGAAGTAAAAGCTAAAACAATTGTTGAAACGGGTGAGCGAAGTGTCTTGAACTCCTTGCAAGGTAAAGTGGCCGGGGTGAACATCTCACAAAGTTCATCTGACCCGGGTGCTTCTACTCGTATCTTTATTCGTGGTGTGTCGTCTATGACACAAGGTAACCAACCTTTATTTGTTATTGATGGTGTACCAATGACCAACGCTTCAATCAACTCGTCATCTGCAACAGGTGGTGACGCATTGAACTACGGGTTTGACTTTGGTAACAGTGCCAACGCTGTAAACCCGGAAGACATTGAGTCTATCAACATTCTGAAAGGTTCTGCAGCAACTGCTCTTTACGGTTCGCGTGCAGCAAACGGCGCCATTATTATTACCACCAAGAAATCAGGTAGAGCTGCTGTGGGAGAAAAACAACGTCTAGGAGTTTCGTACTCCGGAAACGTTACGTTCTCAAAAATCTTGAGAGCACCTACATGGCAGAATCAATTCGGTCAAGGTTGGGACGGAAACAACTGGCTCGATGAAAACGGTTCTTGGGGTCCAGAGTTTGATGGAAGAGATCGCGTATGGGGTAGAGTTGTTGACAATTCTCAACTATTGAAGCCTTATGAAGCCCTTCCGGACAATTTCAAAGATTTCTTTGAAACAGGTATTGGTAGAACCAACCACGTATCATTAAGTGGTGGCGACGACAAGTCTAGTTTCTATTTGTCTTACTCAAACTTCGAACAAGACGGTATCATGCCAACGGAGGTTGACAAGTACAAGCGTAATACTGTGGCACTCCGTGGTTCTAAGAAAGTTAAGTGGTTAACATTGAGTAGCTCGATGAACTATTCAAAAACGAACAACAGCTTTGTTCCAACAGGACAAGAAGGAAGCTCTGTAATCAACAACTTGATGCAAATCCCTCGTGATTTGAGCATAGTTGACATGGAAGATTACAATGCTAAATTCTACAACCCGGAAGACTACTTCACAGGATATGGTGTAACAAACCCTTACTATTCAATTGGTGAGAACAGCAGCACTTCGGCCACAGACAAGTTCTTTGGTAACGTGCAAGCATCCACTAAGATTCGCAATCACTGGAATTTGTTGTACCGTTTCGGTTTTGACATCAACCGCTCTACTTCGGATATAGCCCGTTCCATCCTTCTTCCTGAAGGTGCCAACAGTGGTAGTGTTGACGATCCTGGATTTGTGAGCAATTACAAGTTTGGCGCGGATCAAATCAACCACGACGTATTGTTATCTTACAACAACGATATTTCGAAAGACATAAGCTTTAATGGTTTTGTTGGTTTAAACGTTAACCAACGTTCGTCTTCGAGCCTGTACAGCAGCGTAACAGGTCTGGACATCGCAGGATTCTATAATTTAAAGAACAGCTCTGCTACTCCGGTGGTTACTCAAAGTAATGCTCTTAGACGCTTAGTGGGTACTTTCATTCAAGGAACGTTCGACTATAAGAGCAATATATTCTTAAACTTTGGTGTGCGTCGTGATGTATCTTCTACATTACCGTCGGACAACAACTCTTTCGTGTATCCTTCGGCTAACTTGAGCTGGGTGGTGTCAGACTACCTTCCAAAATCAATGACCAAAACTTTAAACTTCGCTAAGCTAAGAGTGGGTGTTGGTCAGACAGGTAATGATGCTCCGGTGTATATAATTGACCCTGTGTATGTAGCAGGTGAGATAGACCAGCCATTCAGACCTTATACCTTCCCAATTCCGGGTGGTGTGAACGGTTTTGAAGTTGGTAACCGATTAGGTAACCCAAATCTTCAGCCTGAGATTACCAATGAGTTTGAAATTGGAACAGACTTACGTTTCTTCAAGCACCGTTTAATCGTGGACGCAACATGGTATAAACGTAATACTACTAACCAAATCTTTGTGGTACCACTTTCTCCGGCGAGTGGATACTCTTCACAGTATGCTAACGTAGCAGAAGTGGAAAACAAAGGTTGGGAGATCTTAATTACAGGTAAGATTATCAAGAGTAAGAAGAAAGAAGGCTTTAACTGGAGTTCATCTTTCAACTTTACGAACAACCGCAACCAAGTTGTTTCTCTGGCTGATGGAGTTGAGAAATTCTCATTAGGTGGATTATCTACCACCGGTTTCTTCGCAGTACAAGGACAACCAATTGGTGTTTTCGAAGGAAACGTTGCTAAAACTGTTATGGTTAACGGAGAAACAAAAACTGTTGTTGACGCGAATGGTGTACCGGTTACAGCAACCGAGAAAGAGTACTATGGCAACAGCCAGTACGACTTCATCATGGGCTTCGGCAACAACTTTAGTTGGAAAGGATTCGGTTTGGGAATGAACTTCGACATCCGTAAAGGTGGACTCATGTTCTCAAGAACTGCTGACATCAGCTACTTCACGGGGAACAATGTTAAGACTACGTATAACGATCGTAAACCTTTTGTTTATCCTAACTCTGTTGTGGAAATTGATAACGGTGACGGTACATTCTCATATGTTGAGAACTACCAAGCTGTTGATCCTGCTCACATGGACGACTATCACCGTGCAACGGCATTCGACCGTCAAAACGTAATCGACAAGTCGTACATCAAGCTTCGTGATTTAGTAATCAGCTACCAGATACCTTCTAAGGTTTCTGACAAGATTAATGCTTACAACATGACGGTAAGTATTATTGGACGTAACTTGTTGCTATTCACTCCAACAGACAACCAGTTTATCGATCCTGAAACCACTTCGTTTGGTACCGGTATCGCAGCAGATTTTGGAGAATTCAGTGCAAACCCAACAGCACGCTCTTTGGGTATTGCGTTAAGAGCTAACTTTTAATGGAGAATAAGATGAATAAGAAAATAAACAAGCTCTTTGCATTCATAGGAATTTTTGCAATTGCCCTAACCGGGTGTAAAGATTATCTAGACGTAAATACGGATCCAAATAATCCAACTGATGCTACTATCGACTTAATTCTTCCGGTAGGTATTTCTTCTGTTGGAATTCAGTTAGGCGGATCATTCCATAACCTAGGAGGCTTCTGGTCTCAATACTACACTCAAAGCCCTGACGCCGGTCAGTACGAGAACATCGACGAATACAACATAACGTCAGACTTCTTCGACCGTGAGTGGACGGACATTTATGCTGGTGGAATTAATGATTTGGAGCGCGTTCGCGAGAAAGCCACAGAAGATGGAGAAGGTAGTTATTACCTAATTGCAACTTGTGTACAATCGTATGCGTACCAAATGATGGCTGATTTGTACGGAGAGATTCCCTACAGCGAGTCACTTCAAGGATTAGCCGGTAACTTCAACCCTGCGTTCGACAAAGGAGAAAATGTGTATGATGGTATTCTTGCTGCAATAGACGATGCGGTGGATTATTACAAAGCCAACCCGGGATCAAACCCAGGCGGCTCTGATTTAATCTACGGTGGAGATATGGCTCAGTGGGTTGGTTTTGCCAACACGTTGAAGCTAAGAATTCACATGAGAATGAGCGGCACGTCGAAAGCTAATAGCGGTGCTATTACTGCTTTGCTTGCTGAGAACAACTTCATCACAGCCGATGCGATGATGACATCTTTTGCCGATGAACAAGGAAAGCGTAATCCATATTACGAAATCCAAGTTGATCGTCTTGGTGGTGTTAATCAGGCAGCAAGTAACACGATGATTAAATACTTGGTTGACAACTCTGATCCGCGAATTGACGCTTTCTACAATATTGGCGCAACCGGACAATGGGTGGCAAAAGAGCAAGGTGATTTCGCCAATCGCGATATTAGCTTTGATGATTTGGCACAACCAAATATGGATGCTAGTTCGCCGGTTTACTTCTTCACGATGGCTGAATTGCAATTCATGATTGCTGAAGCAAATCTTAAATTTAACGGTGGAAACGGTGCAAACACTGCTTACGAAGCAGGTATTGAAGCGTCATTTAGTCGACTTGGTGTTTCCGGAGCATCTGCTTTGTACACTAATGGTGGTCCATATGAATGGAACATCAGTGGCTCTGTAGATGACCAGTGGAAGCAAATCATGATGCAGAAGTGGGTGGCAATGTGTAACAGTCAAAACCTTGAGGCCTTCTTCGAAATCAACCGAACCGGATATCCTGCATACAATACATCGGGTGTTGGGAATTCAGGCGAATTGACTGTTTCTATTGCTTCAGTACTTCCTGCCGGCCAGGGTCCGAAAAGATTGCTTTATCCGGATGTTGAAGTAGCTCGAAACACAAATACTCCGGCACAAGTCAACGGAGGAATCGGGGCTAAAATTTGGTGGCAGAAATAATTAAATGGAAAGAACAATGAAAACAATTAATAAATACGTTGCCTTATGTACTATGCTAGTTGCTGTAGTGCTAAGCAGTTGTAATGATGATCGAGAATCTATCTCGAGAGTTACATACTACCCAGATTTCGATTTCATGGGTGCTTCAGAAATTATCCATCAACTTGGAACTCCATTTACCGATCCGGGAGTTACTGCCTCAGAAGCAGGTGCAGACATTGCCGTGTCTAGTAGCGCTTCTGGCGTTTATCGCTTTGGATCTAGCTTGGACGTAGATGTATCGGACATGTACCATATCACTTACAATGCAACCAACAAAGATGGTTTTGAAGGTGCGGTGAGTAGAGATGTATACGTTGTAAACAATGGAGATCTAGTAAATTCAATAGAAGGTATTTACACCGCTACTGTAGTTAGAAACGGTGTATCCAGCCCTCAGTATGAAAACCTAGGCTACATTATCATCTGGAAGAATTCAGATGGGACGTATGAGGTTTCTGACGCCATTGGTGGTTACTACGATAAAGGCCGGGGATATGGTAATAACTATATCGCACCTGGTTTGGTTATCACGGCTAACGACATATCTGCCAACGATTTCACCTACTCAGACCACGCAGTGCGTACGTTTGGAGGAGATATCGTTACCTCAGGTATGACGGTAGACGCCGGGGCCAAAACAATTAACTACCTCGATTCATGGACCATCGGTTCAACAGTTTACGATTTCGATGTAACGCTAACTCAAGTTGATTTTTAATAGTGAAGAATATGAAAAGAACATTTAAACCGATATTTCTTTTGTCCATATTAGCCGTATTCGCAACCGGATGTGATGAGTGGGGCGAATTCGAACCTGAGACAATTGAAGGTCATGAACTTGCCGGAGAATGGTACGTTCGCTATACTGTTGGAGGCCAAGATATTTACAATCTTGGGTACAACACCTTATTAACTTCAACCACCGCTGCTGCGGACGGTAAGGAGATATTAATTAACGACTTACAACACTTTTGGGACTTTATGGTTAAATGCCCAATGGATGTAGGTTCTAAAACCTTTGGACTTTCATCGGATGCTGATAGTTTGACCAACCTAGTGGATGGTTATGACATCAAAATTCGTGTGACCAATGGAAAAGTAATCCCAGATGGAGGCCAATCAAAAACCGGCGTTCAGGTAGATAGTATCTACTTCGAGGTTGAGTTTGCCGACGATCCAGGAACTATTTATGAAATCTCAGGCCATGGTCGTACAGGCTTTGGCGATGACGACTATTAAATAAAAAGTAAAACAATCTGTTTAGCCGGGCTTTAGGGTCCGGCTTTTTTTATGGCTTGTACTGCTTATTCTTAACGTAGTCCATCTTGCACACGGGACAAATACCCATGGTGTCTGCCCCACTTCCTTTACAGTGCATTGGACAAATGTATTTCGACGTATACTCAGGCCCGGTATAGTCCTGTTTAAGGTGGTCGTGATTTGTACCACTTGGTGTATCCGCTGTATTATTTGAATTACAACCGATGTAAAGCATACCTAAAAGCAGTATGAACAGAAAGCGTTTTGTCATAGTGCAAAAGTACAATTTGAGCAACATTCAAGAATTACAATTGAAAGACTACCTAGCTTGTGAACAATAGCAAAACCGCACAATTCTCAGCGGACTACAACGTTGGGAGATTGCTCCCCCATTTATTTGGATTCTATCGTGAAATTAGCGAGGGAATGTGGATGGCCCCTCCCCATCAATAAGTAAACGTTCACCCGTATATTGAAGCGCCAAAAGGGACTTAAATATCCCAACCATCGCAAGGATTCTCCCACCTTCAAACCATAGAATATCGGTTATTTGGTGGCACCATAAAATCACGAGAAATGTAAAATTTTCAATTGTCACAAAAATGACACAGAATGTAAATTCGTAATGTTTATTTTTACTCTATGGATGCGAAAAAAGAAAAAAACAGAGCGTGGCAATCAACCAAGAAGGCAGTAACATCGTACGACTACTTCGCAATATGCCACTCGTTTGTAGATCAAATGAAAAAATTCAACGAGCTACGTAAACTAAAGGCGGCAAAACCCGTTTAGTGAATATGCGATTTACAGCAGTTCTTTTTGCCATTTTTGGATTTGCAATTGCCTCCTCCGGTCAGGTTGAGATAAACCCAAACCTAAAGTGGAAGTTTGTTATATCTCAAGATTTAGACTTGGCTTCAGGGAATTTTATCGAGTATGAATTCCCCGCAGAAAAGAACCACGACTATATCTTCAACATCACCCACAATCAGGATAGCTTACATGCTGTACTACTGGTGTTTGACCTTCAAGACAAGCCAATTCGAAAAATGATATTGGACAACAACCAGTTGTCTATCGACCTGCCATTTGATGTCCCAGCTTCAGGAACGTATAAGGTTGTTCTTGGCTTAACTGACCCCAAAGGAAAAAAAGGAGATTTGATTCCTTCCACGTTCACCCTCATCAAGCGACCCAAAGTTTAAATTATTCTTCTGATTCATTTACCTAATCAAATGCAGATGTATGCATGGGTACAATTGAATTATTATGAAGAAAACTGTCGCTATCCTAGCATGTATTGTGCTTCACATTGGAGCATTTGCAACTGAGAATCAAAAAACCATTTCATCAAAAATCAACCATGTCACCGTGTTTATGCAAGGTGCACAAATTGACCGTTCCGGCTACACAACGCTTCCGAAGGGAAACTCGATTGTTGTATTTGACGGCGTATCACAATTTATAAACCGAACCAGTATAAAAGCTTCCGGTAAAGGGGATTTTTCAATCCTGGATGTTCAATACAACTATGTTTATCCAAAGCCTGGAGAGATTGACAGTCAAGCCCTCAACAAACTTGATGGGAAAATTGAAAAGCTTCAAGACTCCATTAACTCACACAGTTTAGAGATGGCGAATATCCGTGCAAAGAAAAAGGCTATTGAAACCGAAAAAGGTGTCATTTTGAAACACCCTTTATTGAACGGACAAGGAAAACGAGATTCCTTGGATTTGCTAAAAACAACTATCAAATACCTTGAGGACCAACTAGCAAACATCGCAGATCGTTATTTGACGCTTCAAAAACGCGAGTTGGTGATGACTAAGATTCAAACACGTATGAACAGGCGCATGCAAGAGTTGAAAAACTACAAGGCAAACTTCCCACGACCGGCTGCCAGTCAACCCAAACACCAAGTCCACGTAAGTGTGTACGCTGAAAAAGCAACTAAAGCAAAAATCTCTGTAACCTACAAAGTAAACAACGCCGGTTGGTCGCCATGGTACGACATAACCGCTAAAGACGCTGGCGATGATGTATCGTTGGTATATAAAGCCGCTGTTTGGCAAAACACAGGGATTGACTGGAAAAACGCAAAGCTTCGAATTTCGAATGCAAACCCAAATCAAAGCAACACGAAACCCGTTTTACCGAGATGGTACATCGATTACTATCGAAACATTCAAGTGCGTCAAACACGCCAACCGAGGTACTTTAAATCACAGACCGAAAAAGCAATTGCAACAACCGATGCGGATGAAGTGGAAAGTGTAAATGATGACGTGCTTACTAAAGAAGCCGGCATGGCATACGATTACTCGCAAAAGATACAGAACTTCAGCTCAGTTGAGTTTGATATCGACCTCCCCTACTCGATTAAGTCTACAGGGAAAGCGCATTTCGTAACCGTTCAGAAGCACAATCTGAATGCAAGCTTTAAACACTATCTCGTGCCAAAGCTCGACAAAGATGCTTTCGTGGTTGCTCGAATTCTTGATTGGGAGAACCTTGATTTACTCGTTGGTAATGCCAACATTTATTTCGGGAATACCTTTATCGGTAGAACCGTTTTAGACCCCACAATTGTAACAGACACCCTTGAGGTTTCAATGGGAAGATATCGCTCGATGGCAGTTAAACGCACCAAACTGAAAGAAAAAACAAAGAACAAGGTGGTTGGCCCAAAGAAGGTATACACTGCGACGTATCAGATCGAGTTAAGAAACAACAGCGCCAATCCAATTAATCTCGCACTGGAAGATCAAATTCCGGTTACCAACAACCAGAATATTGAAATTGAATTAACGAAGCCGGATGGTGGAACGTTGAATGAATACATGGGGCTTATGACGTGGGATTTCAAACTAAAACCATACGAGAAGAAAAACGTCACCTACACCTATACGATAACCTATCCAAAAGAAGAAGAGATAAGAGGGATCTAGCTGTATAGCGGCGCGCTTCGCGCGCCGCTATACTTCCCGTTTGTAACATTTGGCGCCAGAACTATTTGCGCCTTATCGCTTACAAGAGCTTCATCTCAATTTTTGGATAACCTCGATCCCCCGTGGTGTTATAGAAGTCAACAAAATGGAATTTGTAAAAGAAGCCTTCCGTGGTTTGTATTATCCAGTTCATTTCCGGATATACCACGTAAAAACCTTCATTCAAATCGAAGGCCTTCCAATCGTAACCCACTAAATCTCGTGCATCGGAGAATTCGTAGTTTGCCGTATCGGCCAATTCAATGTCCTCAAAATCCTTATCAAGTATTTCCAACACTCGAGTTCCATGCATGTTGTTTAATCCACCTACTACACTATACGGCACGTCTTCTTCTTCGAAGTAAAAGATGTACTGACGGAAGACCATATCATAAGCATCTCGCATTGGTTCGATATCTTCTTCTAAACCGGATTCTATGGAGAAAAAGCTCCTATTGTAGCCGGCACGCTTCCCAAGGACATACTCCTGAAAGTCTTGGTCTTCAAGCATAGCGAATTGGATAACCAAACTGTCGTTGCGTTCGGACAATTTCATTTTCGCAAATCCTCGCACCTTGTTGTCCAAGTCGCGACCAAGATCAAGTACAATTACGTTATCGTTCGACTTCCAATCCACAAGGGCTGTGCTATCATCTTTACCATTGCTCCAGTCCCACATCCAATTTAAGCCAGCTGTATCTGTCACCAAGCTCAAGTCGTTCGTACTTGCATATGCAGCATACACATTATTCCCGGTGTTTAGGTAGATGGTAGAATTACCTATCTCACTCGAATAGGCGAAGTCCCACGAATTCCGATCAACCGTCTTAACAACTGCATTTTGCTGAAAGTCGTAAAAAATCTGGTGAGTATATTTAGACCCGAGCTCCATAGAAAGTTGCTCTATATCACCCCTTGGATACGGATCAATTGGTTCTTCTTTTTCAAAGCAACCTGAAAGCAAAAGTGCTCCCGACAAACCCAAAACTATATGTCGTACAGAAATCATTTCGAAAGATTAATAACTGTTTTAATAAAATAACTTCTACCGGTCCCTATGGCGATATTAGCTGGCGCAGATGTATGAACACCTCCGGCTCTAAGCTCATTGTTTACATTGGTCACGTTGAATGCGTTTTTACATCCGATATTAAACATCAACCTTTTTTTCCAAAACGGACGACTCAGTTGAAGGTCAACCAGACTGTAACTGTCCACCCGACTTTCTGTTACCTCTCCGTCTTCTAAACTTGCTCTAAAGACCGTTCTTGGACCATAGAACTTTCCAAATACGTTGAACTGGAACTTCCCAAATCGTTGAGAAAAACTACCATTCACCTCTGCATAGGTAAACTCACTTGTATTCCTAAGGTCCCCGTTTGTTCTGGATTCAACGTGTGTTGCAGACACCCCTATGCTTACTTTGGTCTTGTAGCTTGCAGCGCTAACCATAAAGTTACCACCAAGACTATTGAACTGATCTAGGTTCACATATGTGTATTCAAGTCCATCCACATTCGCCAGAGTAATCTTATCATCGATATTGTTGAAGAAACCGGTTAACGACGGACGCACCAGAACGTTTTTAATTCGATGCACGCCTGATGCTGAAGCCTGGAAATTGTGTGATTTTTCAGCCGTTAGATCCGGATTACCAATTACGTTGTGGTTTACATCCACGAAATAGAGATACAATTCCTTGATGTCGGGCGCTCTAAAACCTCTGCCGTAACTCAATCGATATACGTAGTCTTTGCGTTTGTGGCGGAGCGATAGAGTTGGAGCAATTGGTGCTCGGTAAGCCGTGTTGTAGGCAACCCTCACTCCCGGTTTAATATTTACTAAGCCCAACCAATCATAATTTAGTGTTGCGAACACTGCGTAGTCCCCGATATCTTGTTGTCCATCCGCTATTCGACCTCCAATACCGGTTTGGTGAATAAAGTCGTAGCCCAATTCATACTGAATCTTTTTCCCTTTTGGAGTACAAGCATACACCCCACGGGACATAAATGCATTGAAGCCGGTGGTGTCCTCACCCCCATCTGTCAATACTTGTTCTTTCGATAAAGTAGTAAGATCTCTAAAGAACTTATTTCTTAACCTGCTGTATCGGTTGTATGCTAAGAACCCGGTAAACCTTTTGTTAGAGTCGATATCGCGATCAAATTGAACTTTTTGATCGATACGCCAGGTTCTAAACTCTTCATCAAATGCTGTTTCGTAATACGACGGCAACGGTCTTCCTTTGTTGAGCAAAAACTCTCTAAAAACCTCAGATTTGAGTACCACGCGTGTTTTCTCACCTTGTCGGGCAACTTGAAAACGACCGTTGTATTGCTCTTTGGGTTTCCACTGATCGAAGCGACCTTCGTCTGTTGGATTCCATCCGGCAAAGAAGTTACGTGATCCTCCGAACCGAACATCGTATTTATCTTTTATTCTTTTTGCCGATGTGAACGAGATGTTATCTTGACCGTTCGTCTCGTGATAGGCATCAACCGTGAGTTCGGATTTCTTTTTGGTCTTCTTCTTGGTGATGATGTTGATGACACCCGCTAAGGCGTTACTCCCGTAAGCGGTTGAAACCGGACCTTCAATCACCTCAATGCGCTCGATGTCGTTCAAATTGATTTGCGACAAATCGATGTTGCCGTCTAGTCTTCCAATTACAGGAACTCCATCGATCAAAATCTTTACGTTCTGACCTGAAACACCCATCATACTTACAGAGCTTCCTGTAGACTGATCATTGCTGATTTGGATGTTCATTTGCTGGTTCAGTGCATCTCGCAGATTGAAAACCGATCTCTTTTCTAAATCTTCAGCGGTTATCACCAGAACCCGTTCAACCGTTTTTGTTGAGGACTGAGGTCTCGATTGAATCGTCACTACGGCTTGTCCCAGCCATTCTTCAGATGGTATTAGGATGATTTTTTGGTTGCTTTGCTGCGGTACAGAAAAGTCTTTACGGAACGGTTCAAAACCCACAGCACGTATCTCGGCGGTGTAGTTTCCATTCGGTAGCGACAATCCTAATTTACCGTTGTCATCCGCCACTCCACCTATGATTGGAGTTGCAGACTCCCCTTGTTGGTAAATCGCAACTTCGCTGGCGGAAACACCAGCGTTGTCGGTAGAAGAAACTACCTTAAATACAACAGGGTTCTGAGCATACGAAAAGATGCCCAGAACCATGATGTACGTGGATAGAATGAATCGCTTCAACGATTTAGTTTTTTACCAAAATGCGCTTAACTGTTTTTCCGTGATTGGTTAATACTTCAAGGAAATAAACCCCTGTTGTGAGTGTGTTTGTTTCAATTACGTTTGATGAAGTTGTGTTCACCAATTGCATTTGGCTATTCAAAACATTGATCTGCGTTAGTTCAAGTGCTGCATCAATGGCAACCACAACGTCTTGTCCGTTTGACGGATTTGGATAAACAGCCGTGTGAGATAACAACACTTCAGTTACAGATGAATTCCCGGCAATTAGCTTCTTATTGAACTCGTATTTACCACCTTCGTATTTGGTGAAGTAGATCTTCCACATCGACTCATCCGCTAAACGAACGAAGTATGCTCTGTCTTCAGCATAATCATAACCGGTTCCGTTAAACGATTTCCAGTCAGATCCAATTTCAGTGATATTGGTGGTCCAGGTTAAACTCATCGTATCATCGCTCATTACGTCAATCCCATCGCGTTGAGCAACCTCGATTCCCTTGTTAATTTTCACACCGGCAACTGGGTAGTTAATAAACTGACCTGGGCCTGTTGGTATCGGAGTTAGGTATTGGGTAAAAAGCAAGTCCCAATCAGCTGTATTTGGTTCTCTGCTAACCGCTTGGTCATTCTCAATTGAGTAGAAACCGAAGTTTTGCGTTCCGATGTCTGATTTCTTCATTTCAACAACTTTTTCGTTGCTGCCATCCACATCGGCATATGTGAAGGTATATACACTACCGGCTAATTGATCGATCATTATTTTCTTAACCGACTTGTCGGCTAACACGATCAAGAAGATGCTATCACCATTCACAGAGTGAGTGGTAAAGTCATACTTACCCCAACCTAAGTCTGTATCCCCGCTTAAATCTTGATTAAATGCTCCACTTGACCAAGACTCAGTTGAGTTAATCGTCTCTTTCCAAGTCATGTATCCAGTTGAATCAATGTTTGCCCACTCCTCTACTGTGTAAGGAGAACTGTATAGTTGTACCCCTTTCTGACCGTTTATTAGCACAGAAGACGTGAATCCTTTGTTCTCTAGTGCGATGTCCCAATTGTCTCTATCAGCTGTTGGTTTGCTGCCATCGGCCATCTTGTAGTATACATCCACAGTGTTGTTCTGGGTGTTTACTGAATCTGCTTTTTCTTGAGCGCTTACAACCGAACCTATTAGAAGGAAGGCGAGCGCAAATTGTAGATGTTTCATTTGTCTATTTAGATAGTCTTTAAATAACAGTGCAAATGTGCTGGTGCCGAATGTTTATTTTTGTCGGACTACGGAATAAAAATATCGCTGAAAGTTGAGTTATACTGACGAGCATCATATTCCGTAATGACCGCAAATTCAAGCAATTAGATAAAAACATCAGAAGAGCGGATTTGTTTAGTATCGAAAAAAGTAATGCTTACGAGACTACATACCGATGAACTAAAACTCCTGGTTACTGAACCCGGTGTAACAGTTGGTCCTTTCCCCACCAAGCTGAAAAAATCCCAGGTTCACCTATTCTATTGCCGAGAGGGTCAACCCATATTTCAATTCTCGGAGCAATACCAGCGTCCATTGCCTGCAGGCTCTTACTTTACCATTTACGACCAAGGAAGAGACTTAGACTTAACTCTTCTGTGTGCAGACTGCAAGCTTATTTATGTTGCAATGCCGCCCGAGTTTATTCATGAGGCACTCCTAGATGATCGAAAAACGCTCGTAAAGACAGGGTTTAATGGCTTTGGCGTTAGAGACTACTCGATACATCAAATCAGTTTTAATACTGATTTAGTTCTCGACAGTCTGTTTGAACCCAATGAACCAAACCTTCTGAAAACAGCATACTACAAAGGAAAACTGCTGGAGTTACTCAGCTATTCGTTTGACATTGAAGAAGCTCACCTATATGAAGCTTGTCCATTCCTGAAGGAAAAAGAAAATGTTGAACGTATCAAAAATGCTCGAAACATATTAATCGATAACCTCGATAGTCCTCCTAGCCTAGGAGAATTGGCAAAGGCAATTGGTATGAATGAATACAACTTGAAAGTTGGATTCAAAAATGTCTACGGACTACCCGCATTTAAATACCTCCAAGAACACAGGTTGGGTTTGGCAAAAAAGCTATTGGGTGAAGGTCAGCTTCAGGTATCTGAAATAGCAGATCGCGTTGGATACAAATCATCCAGTCACTTCATTGAAGCATTCCGCAAGAAATACGGCAATACACCAAAGAAGTTTATGCAGGCGAACGCCTGAATCAATTGAGAATGTAAAATGGAGAATTGAAAATTTGGTATCGAGTGGAGAGTGGAAGGTTGAGGGTTTTAGGTGAAACTTATGGATTGGGGTATTGAATCATCAATCAATTGGTCCTATTGGCATCTTTGAATGCTTGATTTAACTCTTTGAAATCCAACCTGCCGTTAACCTCTTTCAGGTATTCGTTTACCACCATGGCTTTATTTATTCTGATTTCTTCAGACTTTGGTTTGCCAATTAAGTGAAGTAGTGTTCGCTGTTTTCCTGCACTTAGATTGTGAAACACACGATTCCCTTCTTCATCAATGTCCAACAATGCTTGAAATTCTTCAGGCATAGGTAAGCCGTATTTACTTTCATCAGGTCTGATGGACAACGTCACCTCATCACCTAATTGGATTCGAAGTTTAGTTCTAATCTCCTTATTTAGGTTGATGAAATATTCACCTGTTTTGACCGGTGTAAACGCACACTGAAACGTGTGAACGTCGTTAACCGTGCACTCGATCCGTTTGTTTTTTGCTTCCCGATATGCGGTAGCAATGTAGTCCGGAACACGAACGGCATAGTACCAGACACCACTGTCAAGTTGCTGAAGTTCGGCGCGAAACGAGAAATCTAATTTCTTCATGTCCGACAAAAATGGTATATTCGAGTTACTACTACAAAGAACGAAAATTATTATGCTACTTCTTTTATCGCTCTACCTAACGCGTAGAATCTCCAAGAAACGTATTTCAAATTTCAACTAGAATCATGGGTTATCGTCATATTTCTCGTCGTCTTCTTCTTTAACAAAGACGCGCCAAGCCATGTACAAAGTACCGGGTAAAAGGATTGCTCCAAATCATGTGGAATGGGTCAATTTCCATCCGTTGATTGTACCCCATGCAAAAATGGCAGCACACAAGAAAATGAAAAATCCAGTTAGAATTTTAGCAAACCACGTTTTATAAAAACTCTTCTTGCGTTTAATCTTGACCTTTCGAGGTGATCGAGATTCGACGGTATGTTTCCACTCACCTCCGGAACTTGAAACTTCACTCCGGACCCAAAGCTCAAACAAATGCTGATAAAAGATTCATCCAAAGAACACTGGAGACTCTGGTTCTTAAAGAAATTCATGCTCCCTTATCTGTACTGGAATAAAATGATGAAGGGGGAGAACGTTTAGAGTGTGAGTGTGCCTTTACCCACCGTGCCCAAAATGCCAATCCGAATACACGTACCCGTCTGATCCTCTAATGATTTGTCCGGATTGTGGACATGAATGGAATCCAGACGCTCCTAATGCTGAAGAACCAACAGGTTTGGTGGTAAAAGATTCAAATGGCACCATTCTCCAAGATGGTGATTCCGTTACCGTGATTAAGAACTTACCTGTAAAAGGCGCCCCTAAACCAATTAAAGCGGGGACCAAGGTGAAAAATATTCGCTTGGTGGAGGGCGATCACAACATCGACTGTAAGATTGATGGTTTTGGCTCTATGTCGCTAAAATCTGAGTTTGTGAAGAAGGTTTAATCCTAAATCACCCCGGTTTTAATTAACGCATCAAACGAATCTTCCATCGTTTTTTGTAATGGAATGAACTCCATGCCTAAGTCGTTTTTGATTTTACTGTTATCACCTCTCCATGGAACATTAACGTTGTTTCGTACGAAGGTGCGGGTGAAGTGTTTATTAGCCATTGGGCCAACTATCATTAACAACCACTTTGGCAGCGCACGGGTAGGCAATGGGTACTTATCACCGTACTTAGGTCGCAATACGCTTCCTACCTCTAAGAAATCACTTTCATGTGCCATGGTGATGTACCTGCCGTTCGCCTCAGGTGTGAATCCCGCTCGGTAATGCGCTTCAGCTACGTCGCGAACATCTACTACTCCTATTCCCATTTTAGGTGCCCCCATCTTTAATTCTCCACCACCCAATTGCTTCAACATATTTACTGTTTCACTTGTAGTTTGAGATGGGTTTAGAGGCGGACCAAACACCATGCAAGGATTGATGGTTACCATATCCCATTGGGTCTGGCCTTCTGCTATTTCCCAAGCCTTTTTCTCAGCTAACGTTTTACTGTACGAGTAAGGCTGATAGTCAAGCGATGCTGTGGAATTCCATACTTCTTCCGTAAGTCTTCCCCCAGGTGCATTTATTGTGTCGATGGCATCGGTATAGATTGCCGCACAACTGCTGGTTACGATCACTCGCTTTACTGTAGCCACTTTGGATGCTGTTGTCAAGACATTTTCTGTTCCCTGAACTGCCGGATCAACCAACTCCTTTTGTGGATCTTCTACTTCTAAGGTGAATGGGGAAGCTGTGTGATAAACCAATTCACAACCTTCCATGGCTTCTTTATATGATCCCTCTTGTAACAGATCTCCTTTGAAAAACTTTATATCTCCTTTGGAGTTAGATGCTAACTGCTTTAAGTGAGAAATCTTGGCCTCGTTATTTGGATTTCTAACTGCGGCGTGAACCGTTATTCCTTCTTCTAACAGCTTCTTCACCAACCAGCTGGCAACGTACCCATTCGCACCGGTTACCATTACGGGTTTTGATTTATTGATAGTGGTCATGTTCTGAATTTTTATTTTTCGGTCGAGGAATCCCAATCCACCGCAACGATTATTTCATTGCGACGATTATTTACTTGATATGGAGGGTTGTAACCAAGAAAGCTAAATTCTCCATGATATGAAATGCTGTTGCTGTCCAAGCTAGCTTTCAGTTTGTCGGTGTACTTTTTGATTTTTGCATCTGAAGCCCAACCATCAAAACGGATGGCGGCAACTGTCTTTTTCTCTTGCTGCTCAAACTGAATATTTGGATTGTTCGGTTTAGGCAGACTATCCATATCCATATTATCCGGCACTCTGAATTTCATCACCATTGAATCGGACATAGTCATTTCTACCGGAGTGGTCATGGCAATGCTTTGTTGCTTTTCATTTCCACCAAAAATATATCCAGCTAATTGTCTAAACCCTTCAGAGGAAACATCCTTATAGGTGGCGGAATCCATCACCACATATGAGAACACAGCAGGTTCGTATTCTCGAATCTCAAACTCTCCATAGTCTTTGATTACTGTGTACTTGTGACCTTCCGTGTTGGATGTGGATTTTGATATGAAAGCCTGGGCAATTCCAAAAATCAGCCCTAGGCTCAAAAGAATTATAAAAAGTGTCTTCATTGCAAGTAACTAACAACTAAGGCACACCGGAGTTCACCGTGGGTGGATAAACGACTCAAATTTACAGACAAAAAAAAGCAGACACCTTAGGCGTCTGCTCTGAACTTTGTATCGATTTGGTTGAGTCTAACTCACCAAATCAGTGTAATTCAACGAAATATCTAGTCGATTACGCTTACGTTAATGGCTTGTGGTCCTCTGCGGCCTTCACCTTCTTCGTAGCTTACACGATCATTGTCGCGAATAGAGCTTTTCAACCCTGAATCGTGAACAAAGATATCTGCACCACCATTGTCAGGTTTAATGAAACCAAAACCTTTGGTAGAATCGTAGAATTTTACTGTTCCTTCTTGCATTTGTGTGTGTTTAAAAAATTATAAAATATGTAAAGTCGTTTGTTCAATGGTACTTACCTCACCTTCGATCAGTTGCTTAAGAAAACCCTTCATAATTGGGTAGTGATTACGTTTCTCAGGCGAGTGGTTGTTTGGACCAATGATGTTTGTTATCACCGGTTTTTTTCGATTGGATAATGTCATAAATATAAACTGCCGACTCCTCAAATTATGAGTCGATCTGGAATTCTTAGCTAAAAACGTCGTGTAGGAATGTTCGATGAAATCGAAATCACAACAGAAAGATTTTCTGCCAAAAAACAGCCAAAGATACAACATTTCGCTCAAATGGGGTTGTTGAGGTGATTTCTGCTCGACCATTTCACAAAATAAAAGACTATTTCTAATCTTTAGATGGCCAGAATGTTAATTGTGCAGACGCCCTACCCGGAGCAGGTTTTCCATCGTCTGTTGCAGGTCTGGCACGATACGGGAACATCTCAACCAGCTTATCCATTTCCTTCTGAATTGGGAGACTGTAGTGACTATAAGATCGCAGTTTGATCAACTTACCACTAGAATCAACCCACATATGCACATAAATAGACTCGTATCCCTTCTCTCCCACAAATCGACTGAAAAAAGAATCGTGCACATGCGAGTTAAAGAAAGCATTAATCGTTCTTCCGCATCAGGATCTGAGCCGAATAGAAACCTGAGTCGGTCTCTCCGCCAAACTGCATAGGGGAAAACTTCGCAACGAATAGATACTGCCCTTGTCCAAAACTTCCAGCCACTCTGGAATTGAGTGTCATAATACTCGGCACCTCGGTGTCGGGGTATAGAAGATGCGGCACGTCGTAGTATTGCATTGGAACTGAGTTACTGTAAGATCCGAAATAAAATGCCGGGGTAGCATTCTTCAGTTGGTGCCGTTCTGCAATGGTTCCTCCAGAAACAAATGCAGTTTTCGCAAGGCTTGAGTCACCCTTAACTCTGGGAATCACACGTACCGCAATTGAGTCACCCTTATGGGCTTTCACTCCGGTTTGTGTCATCTGATAGATTCCTCTGTAGCTCGAATAACCCCCGAACATCGTATAAAGCAAGGTGTATTCCATCGTATCCTCAACCACTAAGGCAGAATCATAAGACTTATCTAGCATGTTACTATTAACAAAGTCGCCAAAAAACATAGAGTCGCGAGTTGTGGAATCCAAGTACAATCGAAATCTATGATAGTCGCCGGGTTGTGCGTAGGAGTTTAGTACCGATAAAAAAGTAACTGTAAGTAATGTGGCTAATTTCATTCTTCGAACATGCCGTGGTCTACGGCTACAAGCAAGCATGTATTAGTTATCGAAGGTATGTATTGAGTAAACGGTGGAAACTGTGTCAATATGCTGCTTTGATCTTCCTCTGCCTATTTTCTAAATATATATAACACCGGGAGGGACCTGATCAACACCATCGTATTGGCGCCCAAGAATGTCCAATATGCGGTCGATTTCGGGGAACTGATCACCCAACAAAACAGGTTGGTTTCCGATGGAATAAACACCATGAACCGCATTGGGATTCTCGATTGAGTGCATGCCTATCTCCTGCGCTTGCAACATACTTGCAAACAGAATTGCGTAGACAGAAAATACTAGTGATCTGACACTCATGATACTACCGACTGAACACATTAACCATCTTTTGGTTTTGAGACGTGTCAAATATGACAACTACGATTGTCGTTGGTCTAAAACGATAGGTCAGGTCGTCTGATTTGTCCTCCCAAGTGCCCAGTATAGATCAATACAAGGATATTGACTACCAACAAGGCAATTACAATAGTCGCAATCCTTCGATCCGGAATCTCTTCTTGTGCGATACTTGCCCAGCCCATAATACCTAGAATCCCGGCAATGCCTTGGATTACCATGCCGATTCGTCCCCATAGCGCGTGATCTTCCACTAGGTCTTGAGGATAGTTCTCAAGTGTTTCTTTCACCCAGTCTGAAGTTTCCGGACCAGTGAAGTAGGCTATCACAGTGATAACTGCAAGCGCAATGAGTGCACTGAAATTCACCTTCCAGTGCCGCGAATCCATTGGATCTTTTCTATGATAAATGGTTCGGTACGTTAGCCATGGTGTTGCGATTATGGCAACATGAACCAACATAACGTGAATCCAATTCTCTAGCATAAACGATTTTTACAATGGGATACTATTCTTCAGCTCCTGTTTTGATGGCTTCCTTCGGATCTACCCCTTTATCTACTTGTTCGTAGTCGAGCGTAGAACCGCCCATACTGTGTGGAATCAAGTAAACAACCGTCATAACGAGAGCAGCTGTAAGCACCGCTGCTTTACTAATAGTTTCTTTCTTTTTGGGTTTGAAGCCAATTATGGCTAAGGCAATGGCCCAAGCCAACCACATGATAAGCATCTTATTATCTGTAAAGTCTCCACCGTATGGGAAACCTGTCCAGTATTCACCAAATGCACTTTTCTGAACCAATGGTCCCAAAATCATGCCCCCAAGCGTCATGGCACTGAAGGCAATCACAGTCCATCCGCGCATGGTTCGTGGATCGAACAATACACTCAAACCTGCGCGAATACCAAAGATGATAACGATAATCATCATAGTAACATGCGGTATTAGAATGTAATCGGATACCGGGTCTTTGTACCGCAAGACGATTTTCTCTTCACCTTCTTCCGGGATGTTAAATGACTTGCCGTCTATGCTTCCAGAAACATAGTACTCCATTTTCCCGGCAGCCGGTTGAACAGGAATTTGTGCTACAAATCGATTATCGGCGTCAAGTGTAAAATTCACCGACGTAATGGAATCATCTGTCTGATAGCGCTTGTACTTTAATGTCACGGAGTATTCTGCTCCTTCTATTTGGGGCATTTCTATTTTAGCGCCAGCTTTAGTCTCGTGGGTACGCAGCAGTTCATATTTGTGTTTTTCGCCATTGTGCTCTAAACGTCCTTTGTATTCATATGTTGGACCGGTACTGCGTTGATAAATCATTGCTGCCAGTGCCAAAACGAGGGCTAGAACCCAAACAAGTACCTTCTTCATTTTCCGTTTATTCCTGTTGAAATAACAAGTGGCAAATATATCGGTTTTGATTCTTGTCGATAGTTATGAATGAGTCGCAATTTGACATGGTTCTTCAAACCTAATAGCCCTTCTTTTGTGGTAACACGGTGTTCGAAGTGATAATGTTTCAACCTTAAAAGGTTTGATTTCGTCTCTCTCGACGATGCACCCTTACAAATGCCATGGATATTTATAATATGCATGCAATAAACCCAGAATTGGCTCACCTCAATGGGTTCTGAGTGACCTTTGACCATCAAACGTGCCTAGTATGATGCATGGATTCGCTCGTATTCGTCAATGCTAAGTTTCTGCCTTTTGTCCAGCGCGTGCTGGAATCTGCGCCGAAGCATTTCACGGTCTTTAGCAGTACCTAATAAACGTGCTGCCATCACTTTAGACTTAGAGCCGGAGCCATATCCCAGTTGGAGGATGTCCAATTTGTCGGATGTTGACTGGGCAAAGAAGCCCATCAATGAAAAGAAAATGGAGGCCGTATACATATTGCCCAATTCAGCCGATAACCACTCACCCGGCTCAATTTTCTCTCTCACAAAATTTTGGTAGTCCCCCGTTTTTGACAAGCCTTTCAACCACAATCCAAATTCTTTCGTATCGGCTTGTGGGGCTTCGCCTAACTCAGGCATGGTTTGCTGCAACCCGGAGTTTACTTTCCATATGCGGTCGTACCAAAAATTCACCGCTATTTTTCTGCCTTGATAACAGAATGGCAGATGAAATACCCAACCATCAAAATTTTGCAAATCAGCACCACTGTTCTCCAAGAATCTGCCCAGGGCACCATCCATCCGATCGCGGTAGCAGGCATTGGAATAAGCCCCATTGTACACGGGCTCCTTCCTTAAAACGGGGAAATACTCGCCGGGAATGCTTCCTAAACCGTTGGTGGCTCCCTCATTGCCTTTGCCATCATTGGGTGACTGGGTCGGATTTAGCCAGGTGTTCAATTTCTCACGGGCCTCATCTGAAAGCGACAAAAGTGCACTGAGTTCTTCGGCAAGCTCACTTTTACTATACTTCCGGTAGGGCTTGTAAAAATCAAAATCGGCCTTGGTATCCACCCCAATGATGGACGCATAATCAATGAATGCCGGATTTTCTTCAATTAAACAGGCCATGGCTCCGGCACCTTGGGTGTACTCCCCTCCGCTGTTTAAATCGTATTTCGCAACATCTGCCGCCACCACTATGCACTTTCGGCCCGGGTTTAATCGCACATAATCAATGCAATTTTGCAAAGCATCAACTGCCCCAACACAGGCAAAGGTCATATCGAGTAAATCGAGATGAGAAGCATCAAATTCATAGCGCTTCGACAAGGCATCAAGGGCATAAGTTGCAGTGGGCTTCGCCCCATCCATCGCACTCTCCGTGCCCAGGTAAATTCTGTCGATGCCCTTGAAAAAAGCATCCAAATCATCCCCTTCCTTTGCCGCATTCTTCCACAAATCTTCCAGCGCATTTGCAATGAGCACATCCATGCTTTCATCTGCTTTGCATACCGCCATTTTGCGCAAACCCAGCCCTTTGGTCAATTTCTCCGGAACAATTCCTCTGGCCTTGGCGAGTTCATTGATGTCTACATATGATTGAGGTATGTAGAAGCCAATTTGGCTAATACCTACATTTGTGAAGGGAAGCGATGTGTTTGTCATGATGATGGACTGATTTGAAATAACCCCAAATAAGGCATGAATGTTTTATCAAAACCAAAATACCATGGTTTTGAATGGACTTATCCGCAAGCATTGAAAGAACCAATCATGATAAACCTTTGCAGGAAGTTGATTGCCTTATGAGGGTTTGTCTAATACGCTCTCAATGCTGCAATTGCTGGCAATCTGCTTTACATGGGTGAGCCATCTTCCTCAAACATCTCATTGATACCATCTTCTTTGATAACCCCATTATCCAGTTCGAACTTCCAGTACAGATTGCCATTGTCATGATATTTCTCCCAAATGCCAACCATTTTTCCTTGTTTGTATTCCTCCTTCCACAAGAGCTTCCCATCCATAGCAAATTCCTTCCATACCCCCTCCTCTTCGCCATCTTTGAAAGAGCCTAAGATTTCAGGTTTGCCATTATAATGGTACTCCTCGTATGGTCCCGACAAGGTGCCGTGTTCAAATCCTATTCTTTTTACCAAAAGCCCGTCTGATGAGTACGTCTCCCAAATACCGTGTTCTTTGCCGTCTTCATATGTTTCCTTTTGAATCAAATTGCCCCAGCTGAAATACTTCCACTCCCCTTCCGGCTTGCCATTTTTAAAATTCATGATCCTTTTTACCGAAGAGGTGTTTCCCCAGTATTCTTTAAACGTACCTGAAGCCTTATTCTCAATCATTTCCAAGATGACTGCATCCATTTCCCGGATCAGTTTTCCATTTTTATATTGCTTCTTTAATTGCAGCTTTCCCGCTTCATAAAACTCCCAGGTTCCATCTCTGGTTTCGTCTATAAACGACAACCTAAATGATTTTTTTCGGTTCGCCACCTTTCCTTTGGTCTTCAGTTTTCCTGAACTATCAAATTGTTCAATCAGCATGTCGTGCGCTCCGAGAATGACTTCTCTTTGCAGCAAAATGTCGTTGTTGTAGTATTTGTTTTCCTTTACGGTATCATTCTCATAGTCAACTACAAACTGCAGTTTACCATCCTCGGTGTATTTTTTCTCTTGACCATGCCGCTTGCCCTCAACATATTCGGTGGTTGTATAAGGCTTACCATTCGGATAAAACCAATAATGCGTTCCATGCTCCAAACCCGATTGATAGGTTGATTGATGGTTCAAATACCCGCCCTTCTTTTCGTTGTATACATTTATTTCACCATTGAATTTCTTGCGCTTGTAATACATCACACCTGCATCATCAACGGTTATGTTGTTTTTATATTCAGCAGAATTGACCGACAATGACATGAAATCCATGGGTTTATTCCCCCCAGAACAGGCTACCAAGATGGCTACATAAACGAGTATGGTGGCGATCGATTTAATTCCTTTTAAATTATCCATAGAAATGCGTTAAATATTTGCTCGTAATACACCATGGTAAGTGCTATAAAGGTAATGCTTAAATGGTTTGTTTTCCGATATAAAAATAAGGCGGATTGTGTAAATCGTCAACATAAAGTGGGCCGTTAGGTAACAATTATACAGTTACAGTTTTAGTATCTTTAGAACAAGTTTTCTAGAGATAAAGTCTAACCTAACACATAACAGTCCATAAAAGATGCGAAAAGGGTGGTCAATATACTCCGGTTTACCCTGGTCAATTTCACCCGGTTTGGGGTGGTCAGTATAAAACGGTGCCTGGTCAATTTGTCCGGTCTATCCAATTACCGCATTCTAGACACTTTCTTGTAACCGTAATATTTGAACTCATAATTGTCCTATACTGTCCACCAATGTCCCATAGTGTCCAATTGGGGAAGAATTACCGCCTATGTTCTCTGTAAATGACACTAAGAATCAATCAAACGTACAAATAAGGTACAAAAATGATAGAAAAACACCCTTTTTTAAGCAAACAGTGAAAACCCAATTACACATAAAACACTGTTTAACAGGTTGATATGCTTTGATTTAGGGTAATTATACTTTGATGGTTCACTTCCCGATACAAAACCTACCAAAAATCGAATCGAGTAGATCGTCGTTGGTTACCTCCCCGGTAATTAGGCCGAGGTGATAAAGCGCTTGCCGAATGTCTAGGGCAACTAGATCGCTACTTAGACTGGATTCTAAACCGTTCAAGACATCTGTCAAAGAAGCAGCACTATTGCCCAGCGCTTCCATATGACGGGTGTTTGTCACCATGGTTTCATTGCCAAATTCGTAATTCGAAGCAATGGTCTCTAATCGTTGAATAAGCGGCTCAACAACCGTGTCTTTGGCAGATATAAAAATGGTTTCATTCGGCCAGTTGGCAGAATCTGCTTGGATGCCATCACATTTATTGGCCACAACTAATCGATGCCGAACATCCGGGAGTTCATTAAGCTCAATTTCCAGCTCAGCCGGCGAAGTACTTTGAATGTCAAAAAGATAAACGATAAGCTGAGCCTTGGTCATCTCGCTTTTTGCTTTGCCAACACCAATCTGCTCTATGGTATCACCAGACTCCCGAAGTCCTGCTGTATCTACCAGTCGGAATTGGATGCCATTTAAGGTGAAAACTTCTTCAATCGTATCCCGTGTGGTACCAGCAATATCCGAGACAATCGCTCGCTCTTCGTTCAATAACGCATTTAACAAAGTTGATTTTCCGGCATTGGGTTTTCCGGCAATCACTGTTGTGATACCGTTTTTCAGAACATTTCCTGATGCAAATGAGGCTCTCAACTTTTCAATTCGAGTTAGTAACTCTTCCACCAGGGCTTTTAACTTCGGGCGGTTGGCAAACTCAACGTCTTCTTCACCAAAATCATTTTCCAATTCGATTAGGGCAGCGAAATCAATCAGTTCTTGTCGCAAGTACGCGATATCATCACTGAAGCCACCACGTATTTGTTGAATGGCCATTTGCAAACCGGCCTCACTTGAACTGTGAATCATATCGGCAACTGCTTCAGCTTGGGCCAAGTCCAATTTCTTATTTAGAAACGCTCGCAAGGTGAATTCGCCTGGTTCCGCCATTCGAGCCCCATTTTTTACCAAAGTCTCCAATACGCGTTTCACGATGTATGGAGATCCATGACAAGAGATTTCAGCGCTGTCTTCACCGGTGTATGTTTGCGGATTTCGAAACAGGGTTACAATTACTTCATCAACCGTTGTGTCTCCATCAAGTATGTGACCGTAATGGGCAGAGTAGCCGTCTTTAGTTGATATATCCTTCGAAAAACACTTGTTTAAAATCTCGAAACTGTCCGAACCCGAGAGGCGCACAACTGCGATGGCGCTAACTCCACTCGGGGTGGCTGGTGCCGCTATGGTTGAATCGAGATTGAGCATACGGCAAAGGTAGGGGAGAATTGAAAATGGAGAATTGAAAATGTGCTAATGGCCTTATTATCCGTGCATTCGTTTTTCATTCGTGCATTCGTGGCTGTCGTTTGTGAATTACTCAATCATTCACACAGAGGGAATGGAAAATTGAAAATTGAAAATTTGCTAATGGCAAATGGCCAACGGCTAACGGCTAACAGCCCATCCAAAAACAAAGGTAAAACCCAACCCAAACGCCAGTTAATGGTTTGCGTTAACGGTTAACGTTTTGACCTAGAAATTCAAGCTCATGCTGTACTTACTATAGAACTCAAGGATTTCATTCACCGCCTCATCAGCAGTATCCACAAGCTTAAATAAGTACATATCTTCCGCACTGATGTTGTGCTCTTTTTTCAGCATGGTTTCTTTAATCCACTCGATAAGTCCGCTCCAAAACTCACTTCCTACCAAGATGATTGGGAACTTCGCGGTTTTCTGCGTTTGAACAAGCGTAAGTGCTTCGAACAATTCATCGAGAGTTCCAAAGCCACCCGGAAGAACAATAAATCCTTGCGCGTACTTCATAAACATCACCTTTCGCACAAAGAAAAAGTTGAAGTTAATCAGCTTGTCGTTGTCGATATATGGATTTGCCGACTGCTCAAATGGCAGTTCAATATTCAACCCCACAGACGCTCCTTTTTCATTGCTAGCACCGAGATTACCAGCTTCCATAATACCCGGTCCTCCACCAGTAATGACCCCAAGACCTACACCGGCTAGTTTCTGACCAATCTCTGTAGCCATCTCGTAATACTTTGTACCCGGTTTGGTTCGCGCCGACCCAAATACGGATACGCAAGGGCCAATCTTCGCCAAGGTGTCGTAACCTTCCACGAATTCAGCCATTACTTTGAAAATATTCCAGCTGTCGGAACTCTTTATCTCAGGCCATTGCTTAATCTCAAATGCCTTTTTTATTCTATCGTTTAAATCCATTAGTTGATATCGTAATCTAAAATATTGTTTGGTCTTTTATTGGAACGTGCAAGTAACAACATTCCATATGTAAAACCCCCGTTGATTAGAATTAGTTCAAACCCGGGCTTGTATCCAGTCCACCACGACGGTGAGTAGGTGTAATACACCCAAGTTAGTGCAATCGAAATAATCGTGATTAGTGGAATATACTTGTCTACTACTTTGTTGTTGGTCATTATCCCGAAAAAGAACAAACCCAACAGTGGCCCATACGTAAATCCGGCTGCGGTGAACAGTTGTTTGATTACTGCCTCATCGTTTATCTGATTGAAAATCAATATAGTCACGAACAACAAAAAAGCGAAACTAATGTGGACTATCCGTCGCACTCGTATGTTGGTTGGTCGCTTTGTTTCGAAGCCCAGAAAATCAACACAAAAGCTTGTGGTAAGAGCCGTAAGCGCACTATCGGCACTCGAATATGCAGCTGCTACCAAGCCCAAGATAAAAAACACACCCACCAATGGCGTTGCATGGTTCAAAGCAATATTCGGGAAAAGTTGGTCTGATTTAGCGACAGCGTCTATTCCGGCAAAATCCTGATACTGATACAGTAATGCACCGAGACTTAAGAATATGATGTTCACCACCACAAACATCACCATCTGTGCATAGATATTCTTTTGAGCACTTTTCACACTGTTAATACTCAAGTTCTTCTGCATCATATCCTGGTCTAGTCCGGTCATCACCAGCGCGATGAACGCACCTCCTATAAACTGTTTCCAGAAGTAGTTGTTCGACTTCCAATCGAAGTTGAAGATTTCAGTATTCGGATCGGATGCTAGTTTATCCAGCAAGCCCCCAAAATTCAACCCCATATCCCCGGTGATGTAAATAATGGTTAAGACAACTGCAAGTATTAGAAAGGAAGTTTGAAACACATCTGTATAGACCACAGTCTTAATCCCAGACTTTGTGGTGTAAGTAAAAATCAACAAAATGGTGATGGCCACTGTAGCCCAGTATGGGAACTCAAAGTTTGAAAAGAGTGGTTCAAAAATGGCCATGTGCAGAACCCCGGCAACTAGAAAAAGTCTAAACGATGCCCCAATTACTCGACTAAGGAGAAAATAGGCGGCTCCGGTTTTATACCCGTAGTTCCCGTAACGTTGATCGAGGTAGGTGTATATCGATGTTAGTTTAAGCTTGTAATAAAGTGGCAACAAAACATGGGCGATAACTAGGTAGCCAATCATGTAACCAAATACCGTTTGCATGTAGCCAAAATGCGTGGAGTTGACCCAGCCCGGGATTGAAATGAATGTAACACCCGAGAGTGATGCCCCGATCATACCAAACGCCACCATAAACCAGGGTGATTTACGATTACCATGATAAAACGATGCAGACTCACTGTTCTTACTCGTTAGGTAGGATATCAGGAGTAAGACCCCAAAATATCCAACAAGGATGAGGAGGTTTAAGATTGGACTCATGGAGAAACCTTAAGTTTCTGCCCAACGTAAATGTTATTCCCGGTAAGCTTATTCCATGTCCGCAGCTGTTCTGCCGTTATGTTGTATTTCCGTGTTATGCGGTAAACCGTTTCACCGGATTGAACCGTATGATACGTAGTTGTAGTCTTAGGTTGAATCTTTTCTTCAGTTTTCGGCGCATTAACAGGTTGCTTATCCAGCGCTTTGCGAGCACTTTCTTCCGTAAGATAGATTTTACGCCCCAACGTTAGTTGTAAAGCACTAATCTTGTTCCACCGAAGTAAATCCTCTTCAAATACATGATACTTCTCGGCGATTCGATAAATGTTGTCTCCTTTCTCAACAACGTGGTACGGAGGCAAATCAATAAGTTCTCTTTCGATGGGTAGAGCTTTTTCAATTTCAACAGAATGTGGATTTACAAACTGCTCTACCACCTTTTCAGCTTCTTCTACCGACTTCACTTCAACAGAGTCTGCCATTTTTCGTTTTCCTTTCATGTAAAGCTGAGTGCCGTTAACCGGCTCCTCTCCCATCTCTAAACGATTACGGCGATACAAATGCTTTAGCTTAATTCCGTATTGCTGTGAAATCATATACATGGTCTCACCTTCTTTAAGCGTGTGGTATTTCTCAGAACCTCTGCGGCGTTTCGGTTTTAAATAAACAATGTCTCCTTCCTTTATGGTTTGTCCTTTTTCAAGATCATTGTACTTATAGATTTGACGATTTGAAAGGTCGTTCTCGTCGGCTATAGACTCCAGTGTTTCATCCTTTTCGGCATAAACAACCGGAACATCATTTTGAAGGACAAGAGGCTTTGTAGCTAATGGCTCCGGTGACATGAGGTCGAGCTTATAGAGTTCATGTCGTTCTATGAGGTTGATTAGTATAGTGTGGTAACTCTTGTTGGTAGCATAACCGGCTTTTCTCAAGCCTTTTGCCCAGCCTTTGTAATCGGTGATGTCGAGTTCAAACAGTTCATGATATCGCCAATTCGAACGCAAGAATTGTGAGTGATCCTTGTACGATTCTTCAGGTGAATCATAGGCTCTAAAACACTCATCACGGGCATCGTCATCGGCGAGCATAGACTTGCCTTTCCAGTCGGATTTACACTTTATTCCAAAGTGGTTGTTTCCAAGCCGTGCCAACCTGCTGTTCCCGTCGCTACTTTCCAAGATACCTTGAGCCATGGTAATACTGGCTGGCACTCCTGCACGATGCATTTCACGGATGGCCATGTTCTGGTATTTCTTGATGTACTGGTCGCGTGTCATGCGTTCTTGAGCGAAGCTCGAAAACACGCAGGTACAGAAAGTCAATATTAAGAGAAGATTCCTCATGATTCTCACGAAATTAACGGCTGCAGGTCCGCTGATGTTGTGGATTTATACACTTGTACACAAAAGAGTAAACAAAAGTGTCCGAGAACCAAGAGCAACCAAGGCGGTACTTATTTCATCTGATATAAAACCGAAACGAACTGAATAATGTTAATTTGCCACTTCTGACATGTAGTTTTGTCAAGATTTCATAGTTCATCATACATAGTAGATATGAGAAAGATTTTCGGGGTGATACTGATACTGGTATCAACTATTCTTAATGCACAGGACTTTGGTGCATCAGATTTCAAACTAACCGTTTCAAAATCATCGATTAAAGTAGGTGAGACAATAGACTTGGTCTTTAAGACTAACATCCCAGACGGGCTGCATATATACGCAAACGCAGGAAACTGTGAGATTGGCCCAAAGAAACCATGGTTCGAGGAAGAATTGAAGTTAACCGACTGTGAATTTGTAGGAAAAATTTATGATGGTATTAAACCACATGAATACACTGATGATTTGTTTGGATGTGATGTATCTGATTTTTCTGGCAAGGCCGACTTCCGTCAGAAACTAAAAATAACAGGCAAGAACCCAAATATCACGGGTGAGTTTTGGTACCAAATGTGTTCGGATGAGCGATGTAAAGATTTCGGTTTCCCTTTTGAGTTGCCTCCGTTAACCGTTACAGGTGAGGCAGTAATCAAACCTTCAGAGACCGCCCCTCAGGCAAGTAATCCAACTCAAAGTCTACAAGACACACAAGATCAAAATCAAGCTCCTTCAGTACCAGAAGGGTCTGTCAATATGGATGCAATCAACCAATTGTTAGATTGTATGGATTGCGAAGATTCTTATTCCGAAAATGCGTACGTCGGTGCCGAAGATGTGGATTATTCGTCCTACCAACGAAAAAGCGAAGCAGACGCTGGAAAGTGTGAAGTCAAAACGTTTGAAGGAGAAGTAAACGAGGAAAAGCAAAGTTACTGGGCCTTTTTTGTATTGGCTTTCTTGTCCGGATTAATTGCGCTTCTAACACCATGTGTGTTCCCAATGATTCCAATGACCGTATCTTTTTTCATGAAAGATGGAGACCGCAAGAAAGCGATACGATCGGGACTAATATACGCATTAAGCATTGTAGGAATCTACGTTGTTATAGGCACAGTAGTGGCTGCCACAGCAGGAGAAGATGCCGCTCACTTTCTCTCAACACATTGGCTTCCTAACGTTTTCTTCTTTTTGATTTTCGTTGTGTTTGCTGCTTCATTCTTTGGAGCATTCGAACTTACGATTCCAAGCAAGTTTGTCAACAAAATTGACAAGAAAGCAGATCAAGGTGGATTAGCTGGTATATTCTTTATGGCTTTCACCATTGTTCTTGTTTCGTTCTCATGTACAGGTCCAATTGTGGGCACAATTTTAGTTGAATCAGCTGGAGGACAATTTGTAAAGCCTTTAGTAGGTATGCTTGGTTACTCTTTAGCATTTGCAATCCCATTCGGTCTTTTTGCCATATTCCCTAATTGGTTGAATAACTTACCACAATCAGGTGGTTGGTTAAATACGGTTAAGGTTATGCTTGGCTTTGTTGAATTAGCGCTCGGTTTGAAGTTCTTAAGTGTAGCAGACCAAACTTACCATTGGGGTATACTTGACCGTGAGATTTACATTGGTTTGTGGATTGTAATCTTCACCTTAATGGGAATCTACTTGCTTGGTAAAATCAAATTTGCCCATGATAGTGACACGCCATTTGTAACAGTGCCAAAGCTCTTTATGGCTATACTTACATTCTCGTTTGTAGCGTACTTGATTCCGGGGATGGTTGGTGCTCCGCTAAACCAGTTAGCAGGCTATCTCCCACCGATGAGCACCCATGATTTCGATTTATTAGGAACGATTCGAAATCCTAATCCCAAAAAGGCTACTGTTAAATACTCAGACAAGTTGCACTTACCTCATAACCTAGAGGGATACTTCGATTATGAAGAAGGAATGGAAGCCGCTCGCAAACTAGGCAAACCTGTTTTTATTGATTTCACTGGACATGGTTGTGTCAATTGCCGCGAAATGGAAGCTCGGGTTTGGAGCAAGGAGAAGATCTTAAATACGCTAAGAGATGACTACATAATTATAGCGTTGTATACAGATGACAAAACTCTGCGACTACCAGAAAATGAATGGTATTTCTCCAAGAGTAGTGGCAAACTAATAAAAAGGTTAGACAAGAAGAATGTTGATATCCAAGCTTGTTATTTTAATGGCACGAGTCAGCCACAATACTGTTTGCTAGACAATGAAGGAAATCTGCTACAGCCTACTAGAGGACATAATCTTGACGTGGATGCTTACTATACATTCTTACAAAATGGGTTAAAGATATTTGAACAACGAAAAAAGGAGTACACAAAAAAGTAACCATCGGTAACTCATTCAGTTCTCGATACATCCGCCTGATGGCGGACACTCGAACTGACATGAGTTGGGATTCACGCCATAATTCAAACGTTGGCATTTAATCCCCTGAAGATACCTTTCATTGCGAGCAAAACCATCTTCGCGATTCTGTGTCACTGCGAGAGTCTCCTAAACCGTTCGAGAACAGGGTAAACCGGCAACACAATTGTTTGGCAATATAGTTTTAGCCATCCGGAAATGGCTGGTTGATTGAGGCAATATTGTGAGTTCTTTTCGACTCAACAGTTTAGAACTGAAAATTTGCCTTCAATGAGCTATTCGTCGGCGCCGTCTGTCAACATTGACCCTCAAGCAGTCGGTTTTTTAAGTCGAATTCCCCTAGAAAATGAAATGGCTATTGTAAAATTTAGACTAAGCTAGTTTGCAAACGTAGAATCATCCACACTACTAAGACTGAAACAGATAGATGCTGATTAAACACTCATATCCAAACTGTCAATCCTGTGCCTCTTGATTTTATGCGAGTTATCAATTCTTGCTCTAGCTTTGAGTAATAACCTTGTTTATCTTTTGCAAAATACTGACTGTGGAATTCCACAACTAGATGATTGACATAGTCAATTGCGTTAGTAACCAAGAGGTGATTGAGGACTTCGTATTCTGACGACTCAATGTCCATCTTGACAACAATCGTATCGTACAATTGACTTTTTTCTTTTAAAAATTCAGAAAGATCGAAGGCTTCTACCTTAAGAGCTTTTTCTGTGTTTGGCCTGTATAACGACCCTGCATGATTCGCAATAACACTTCCTCCAGTTGTTGTCTTCCCACGAGAATCCTCTACCAGTCCATAGAAGTTCAATTGCTCTTTCCTGACCCATGCCGCTTTTTGAATGAACGAAATGTTTGATTCATCACTAAATTTTTTCCTCAACTCAACCATACAATAAGGGTTAGGCTCAATTAAACATGAGTCATATATGTCATTGCGAAAATATTTCTTGAAGTAATTAAAACCTTGCCCCAAATTAGAACCGCAATCAATAAAAAGCCCCCTTTCTCCAACATCTGGTCTAACCTTTTTTGCTACGTGCTGAAACAATATATCGTAGCGAAGCCATACAATCATACGTTGTATGCGTCGATAAAGAGTTTTTATTTTACTAAGCATAGACAATTTGTATAGTGATGATTTTAACAAAATAAAAGCGCATTTCGTCTCGGCAAATAAACGCAACAATCGAGTTAATAGCTCTCAACCAAACCAAATAATCAAAGATAAAATCCGGTTCATTGACTTCATTGTTTCAATGTACTCAGAGAATACTGCTCACATACTCACCCTTCCACCCAAACCAACGTGTGATTATCGTACACCTCATACTGCATCACGTAAAGCATGGATGTGTTTTTGAGGAATTCCATGTAAAACACACCTGAGCTTGAAATCTCAAATGGCTTAGCAATCATGTGGTTCTTGAAATCGACCGATTTCTTCCCGTAGAGTTTGTACAATGCCTCTTTTGCACTCCACAGGATGTAGAGACACTTCAATCGATCGTCTTCTGAGATAAACGCCCATTCGCTCTCATGTACAAATCGCGGCGCAATTCGTTCAATACGAGGAGTGATTTCTTCGATATCGATACCTACAGGGTTCTGACTTTTAATTGCTACTGCGTAAGATTTGCAATGACTTAATGAGACATGGCTATCGCTGCCTTGAATCCAAGGTTTTCCATAGTCGTCCTTCCGCAACGCTTCAACATCTATATCCAATGCGTCCAGAGCCGCTCGGCCTGCGAGCCACTGTTGATTGCGCGACAAGATATCGGATTCCTTTGGAGAAATTGGCAGGTTAAAATCGGTGATGTCCTCGGTAATTTTCCAAAGACAAAGGTTGGCTTCCCCCGATTGAATCCGTTTGTGCACAGGCATGGCTCAAAGGTAAATCCAAAATGCGTTAAACCATTTGTTTTGCACAACTTCTACCCGCCTTAAACATAGTAGAATGAAAAGTGATTAATTCGAAGTTTTAAGTTCAAGTAGAACGCATGATTTTAAGTGATAAGCGAATCCTAGAAGAGATTGAAAAAGGCACCATCCTAATTGAGCCATATAGACCTGATTGTATGGGAACCAACTCATATGATGTCCACTTAGGAAAGTGGCTTGCAACCTATAACGACCGGGTTCTAGACGCCAAGAAGCACAACAAAATTGAGTACTTTGAAATCCCTGTTGATGGTTTTGTCCTTCAACCGAACACGCTTTATCTCGGGGTTACAGAAGAATACACAGAAACTCATGCACACGTGCCATTCTTAGAAGGTAAGTCAAGTACCGGACGACTAGGAATTGACATTCATGCAACTGCGGGCAAGGGTGATGTGGGATTCTGCAACACTTGGACGCTAGAAATCTCTTGTGCGCAGCCGGTGCGCATTTACCGAGGCATGCCTATTGGTCAACTTATCTATTTCCAAGTAGAAGGCGACATCAAGACGATGTACAACAAAAAATCGAACGCGAAATACAACGAGCGCACCATCAAGCCAGTTGAGAGCATGATGTGGAAGAACAAGTTCTAAGAGGTAACCGCAAACACATCACATCGAATTAATCATTTGATGTTTTGTATTCTAATTAGTGATATTACGGTGCAACCGTCTCCATTAGATATGCACAGAACATAGCACCATAGGTTCCTAAAGCATAACCCAAAACAGCGAGTAATACGCCTACCGGAGCCAGAGATGGGTGGAATGCCGCAGCCACCACCGGCGCACTTGCTGCACCTCCAACATTGGCCTTAGAGCCAACTGCAAGGAAGAAGAATGGTGCACGAATCATCTTTGCAACAGCGAATAGTAAACCGGCGTGAAATGCCATCCAGATCAATCCGACCACAATCAACAAAGGATTGTCGAACACTTGCCGCAAATCCATCTTCATACCTATTGTTGCAACAAGGATATAAATAAACACGCTACCCATTTTGGAAGCACCAAATGCTTCTAAATTCCGCGCTTTGGTGAAACTCATAATCAACCCAAACGTCGTTGCAAAAACAATCAACCAGAAGAAGCCACTGGTAAGTGACGAATCCTTCAATGCGTCAATGGATGAGAAGCCATCGACGGCGAGTTTCGATAAGAAATGAGCTAGACCCGTAGCTAAGAAACTAACACCAAGAACTACAATCAAGTCGCGCAATGTTGGGTTCTTGGTGATGCTTTTTGTGAAGTTTTCCATCTTCACTTGCAACTCAGCAATTGCTGAACTATCGGCCTTTAGCCATTTGTCTATTTTGTCCGCTCTTCCAGCACCATAAAGCAAGAATGCCATCCAAATGTTCGCAACCACGATGTCAACCAACACCATACCACCGTACTTACTTTGCGCATATCCATAGATTTCAAGCATGGCGGTTTGGTTCGCACCACCACCAATCCAACTTCCTGCGAGTGTTGCTAAACCTTTCCAAACGGCTTCAGGACCTGCTCCGCCAATTGTTTCAGGAGAAAAAGTAGACACAATCAAAATAGCAATAGGTCCGCCTAGAATAATTCCCAAGGTGCCGGTAAAGAACATAATAAGACTCTTCGGCCCAAGGTTGATAATTCCTTTGAGATCGATACTCAGCGTCATGAGCACAAGCGCGGTCGGAAGCATATAACGAGTAGCGACGAAATACAAACCTTTAGAGTGCACACTGTTTATCACACCTAAACTCGCGAGAATTGCTGGCAACAGGTAACACATCAAAAGCGCCGGGATTACGCTGTAGAATTTCTTTAACCATGTTTTATCTGATGTACTCGTAAAAAACACGATTGCCAAGCAAAGCATTAACAAACCAAAGACAAATGCATCGTTCTTCACCAAGGGGGCCTTCTTAATCGCAGCCACAGTCATCTTCTCCCCATTGAATCTAAACACGTGTTCTCCATCCGCGTCAAAATGAACAACAACTGGCTTCAACGTTTCGAGAGTTAATGTGTCTTCATTTGAAACAAAAGTGAACGACTCAGCATCGGATTGAAGTGATGGAAAATCAACCAAATAATCCTTACTTACCGATAAATCGACGTACTTAGGCGCATTCTTCCAGACGATTACAGGAAGATCTTCATCTCCTTCCTGGGAGAGTCTTACACCTTCCGCTTTCACAGAGAGCGGTGCAAGCACCATGAAGCTAATAAATAGAAATGAGAGTTGTCTTAGTACCGATTTCATGCTGCAAGTAATAAAAAAATAAGTCTTGGTGATATCCTTTTTTATGAGTAAATTCGATTACTTTCGATTCAATAAAGCATAATACTCATTAATTAGAATTTATGGTTTAACTTTACTTTTAGAGGCCGGGAGACCGGCCTTTTTCATTTAACGCTTTTTCGCATTGCAAGCATATATCCCAAGTGCATGGCTTCGTGCATGTTGTTAAACCACAACGCATCATCCAAGCTTTCTAATTCAACGTTATAACTCGTTCGGTAAGGTCTGAACTCCTTGAAGATGTTTGCGTTCAAATCGCGTTCTAGGTCATCAACGCTCTTAATGAAATCTGACTTAATTCGGCTTAAAGTCTCCTCTTTCAAGACTATAGCTTTTGACCCTTTACGAAACTGATTCACCAGCTCGTCGTCAATATTCAGCGGCAAACCCGACAACCCGTAATGGAGCATCTTTTGAGTCACCCATACATGACCTAAATTCCATAACAAACTGTTGTTAAATCCCTCTGGAACCACGTTCATCTCATCGATGGTATATGCTTCCACTGTTTTTAATAGGTTGTGTCTGGTTTGGCGTAACGCTTCGATTAATTCCATGATGATAAAAAAAGGCGGACTTTATCGGTCCGCCACTGTTTATTAAGCTTTTTGATATTAGTACTTCACTAAGCGCTCAGTGTGTGTTTGTGTTCCGGAATGAACCCGAACAAAATACATTCCTTGCTCCACGTCTCCCAAGTCGAATTCATTGAACATCGTACCGCTCTGAACAGCAATGTTGCGAATTATTTTACCATTCGCATCCATCACGGTGATGTGATCAACAACCATGCTCTTTTGAGTTTGAATGCGAACTGCACCCGTTGTTGGATTCGGGTAAACATTTACGTTAAGGCCCAGATTAAAAATTTGCTGTGCCTCAGGACCTGATTGCGCAATGGAATAATCAACTCGGCGTTCTAACGCCTGAACTTCGATTAAATCGTTGCTTTCCGCATCTGCCGTATAAATTTTCCACGCCGCATTTACATTCAAATTCACAACAACGTTGTTTGACGACTCGTCATATTGTAGGGTCCCTTCAGTCTCGGTCTCTGCAACACTGTTACGCGTCTCAATAAGTTTGTTATCGCTAAACTCTCCTGTTTTAGGATCAAGATTCGCCAAAAAATACTTGGTTTCACCAAGCACTTCATTCTTTTCAACCAGTAATGCTTTCAGTACATCTTCCTTTGCACAATACTCCAATGCAATCACATCGGCATCAACTCGCAATGTTGTGAGCTTATGCGTGTTCATATTCATGCGCACCAAACGATTGAATCCAGGGATATCCTTTGCGACAAACATGAATTCGTTTAAACCGGTATGTGCCGTGGGGATGCTTATAGCGAAATCGTGGTTTTGCGTGAAGTTACGGTTGTCCACGCGCGACTGCTTACCGAGAAAAGGCAATGAAGGCACGTGAATCGCAAACGTTGGCAATGTCACCTTGGTCGCTTGATTGGTGGTAATATCCAAAATATTGATGGATATATCTTCCGAAAGGAAGTCATAGTAATTCGGCACAAATGAAGTAGCTAAGTACACCAACTTCTTTTTCTTCTCGAACAAATCGAGGGACAAAACATGTTGATACTGACGAATTGATTCGAAGTGCCCCATTCCATTATTTCGAATGTGAATGGTTGATGTTCGATTACCGGCATCATGCGTTGCATATGCGAACTGGTTTGCTTCGGCAAAATCGATGAACGTATTTTTTGTATACGTTGCACCAATATTGGTTGATGTAGTTACTGTAGTTCCAGTTTGGACATCAACATCCGTTAAATACCAATTTGACCCTGCCGGAGTTACACCTCGAAACTGAGCAAAAGATTGGCTAGCAACCAGCACTCCTGCGATTACAAATAGTTTGGTTAGGTTTTTCATAATCTGAGTTTTCGTGAAGTTACGGTTTTTCGACCTACTTACAGGTTCCTTATTTGTCAGTTTTCTTCTTTACGGTTGGTTTTTTGGCAATCGATTCACGCATATCGGTATCGGCTTCGATGTTTCGAAGTTTGTAATAGTCCATTATACCAAGGTTGCCAGAGTTGAAGGCTTCTGCGATTGCTTTAGGAATTTCTGCTTCGGCTAAAATTACTTGAGCACGAGCTTTTTGCGACTCCGCCTTCATTTCCTGTTCGTTCGCCACAGCGAGTGCTCGACGCTCCTCTGCTTTTGCATTTGCCACTTTCAAGTCGGCCTCGGCTTGATCGGTTTGAAGCTCTGCACCAATGTTCTTTCCAATGTCGATATCTGCAATATCGATACTTAAAATCTCAAACGCAGTTCCCGCATCCAGTCCTTTGCTTAACACCACCTTGGAAATTTGATCTGGGTTTTCCAAAACCGATTTATGATCCACTGCGGATCCAATCGTGGTTACAATACCTTCACCAACACGTGCAAGTATCGTTTCTTCACCGGCACCACCCACCAACTGGTGGATGTTTGCTCGAACAGTTACTCGCGCCTTGGCAATCAATTGAATACCATCTTTGGCCACTGCGGCAACAGGAGGTGTATTGATTACTCGTGGGTTTACACTCAATTGAACCGCATCAAATACGTCACGACCTGCCAGGTCGATTGCCGCTGCAAGATTGAAATCCAACGGGATATTTGCTTTGTCCGCACTAATAAGCGCCTTGATGACATTGTTTACATTACCACCTGCCATGTAGTGCGTTTCAAGATCATTGATTTTTGTCTTTAGTCCGGCTTTCACCGAGTTAATTTGAGCGTTTACGATGAGTGATGGTGGTACTTTTCTAATACGCATCAAGACCAGTTGAACAATGCCAACTCGAACACCTGAAACCAAGGCCGTGAACCACAGCCCAATTGGCACAAAGTATAAGAAGACAAAGAGAAATACGAGTATCGCGCCAATGGCGAGTAATAACATCGAGGTATCCATAGGTTATGTTTTTTTGATATATATTTTATTTCGTTCTATTCTGATTACTTCTATTTCGGCGCCGGACTCCACAGCTTCTCCTTGCGTTACAACTTCAACTTTACGCCCGTTCAAAAGAGCTGTTCCTGTTGGTCGTAGTGCCGACAACGCCTTCCCCAAATCGCCAACTATCGCGATTTCGGATACATCTTCTTTAGCCTTCGACTCTATAGCATCTTTAGAAGCAATACGCGTCCAAACACCCGTCTTGAGTGCCAATAAAACACCTCCAATGGTAATTACACCCACTGCAAACAGTGTTATGTTTCCTACAAAACTACCATAGTGCTGGTACGTCTGGTAAACCCCAAAACTGATGAAGCCCAATCCAATAATGCCTAGCACAATGCCCGGCGTTACCAGAATCTCTACAACGAGAAAAAGCAAACCAATGAGGATAAAGAAGATGATTAGTCCAACTGACATATGCGAATCAATCGGACGCAATTTAAAGAATAAAGCTGTACAGGAGTTTAAAAAAACGAACGCTTAATAAATAAATTTTCTTTGACCCGCAATTCGGACTTCAAATCTCGTGGCAGTAACGATTTCACCGTCCAAATGAGCACACATCTCTGCATCAGATTCAACCGTAACCGTCTGAATGGTTTGGTGCGAAACATAGTCCTTCTCCAAATGCTTCCCCGTCTCAACCAAAGGAATCCTGAAAAGACGAAGAACAGGCAACATCGGCTCTATGATAACCAGATCCAACAAACCATCATCTACTTCACTCTTGGGCGACACTTGAAACCCGCCTCCATATGCTTTTCCATTTGCCACGGAAATCATGAAACACCTGAGTTCACTGTCTTGCTGATCGACTCGAACGCTGTACGTTTTACTTTGATAGAGCAACACTTGTTTGAATATTTCAATCCAGTATTTCCATGAAGTAGGGATCACCTTCCATCGCCGCAATACGGTTCTTGACGCAACCTCTCCATCGAAACCTATACCCAAGCCGTTCAAAAAGTAACGGTCGTTGCATAACCCAACGTCTACTTCCCTAGTATTGCCCGCCATTAATCGCTCAATACTTGTAGCTAACTGCCCCGAAGAGTCAAGTAAATGTGCAAAATCATTACCACTACCGGCCGGTAATATTTGGTAGGTAAAGTTCAATACGTATGTGGCATTTATTACATCATTGATGGTTCCATCACCTCCAATGATTGTAATGACATCAGGTTGTTCTTCAACCGCTTTTTCCTTAATCGTCTTCACGTCGTACTGCTTTGATGTAAGCAGAACTTCGTAGGTAAAATCGCGTTGTTTTAAAGCGCTTTCAAATTGTTGTAACACTTGAACCGACTTTCCACCGCCGGCTTCCGGGTTACAGACAACTAAGAGTTTCATATTAGAGGTGCGCTACACAGTCGTCCACCATCTCTGCAGACCCCATAATAACAGGTACGCGCTGATGCAGCTCCGTTGGCTCAACTTCCATGATTCGCTGAGAACCGGTTGTAGCCTTTCCTCCTGCCTGTTCGCACAAAAATGCCATCGGGTTGCACTCGTACATCAATCGAAGTTTCCCATTTGGTGCTTTCTCGGTTTGCGGATACATAAAGATTCCACCTTTAATCATGTTCCGGTGAAAATCTGCAACCATTGAGCCGATGTAACGAGCCGACATCAAGGCTTCTTTACACTTCTTTAGATAGTCTTTAATTCCTTGAGGGAACTGGTGGAAATTGCCTTCGTTGATGGAGTAAATTTTACCGGTAGACGGTGTTTTAAAATCTGGGTGACTCAAGCAAAAATCCCCGATTGATATATCCAGTGTAAAGCCATTTACACCGTTTCCGGTTGTGTAAACCAACATGGTGCTCGAGCCATAGATTACGTAACCAGCAGCCACTTGGTTTACCCCTTTTTGTAAGCAATCTTCTTCGGTTGCTTTAGTACCGATTGGTGAAACGCGTCTGTAAATTGAGAAGATGGTTCCAATAACCGCATTCACATCGATGTTTGATGAACCGTCCAATGGATCCATCGCAATAACATACTTTGCATCTGGATTGAGATGCCGGATGTAGTCTTCTTCCTCACTGATAATAGCGCAACAGTCTCCGCCTGCTGTAATGGATGAGATAAATTCGTCGTTTGCAATTACATCTAGCTTTTTTACTTCTTCCCCTTGCACGTTGATTGAGCCGTGAGCTCCCAAAATATCTACTAAGCCGGCTTTATTTACATCGCGATGCATCAGTTTGGCGGCTAATTTGATGTCCCGGAAAATTTTGGATAAGTTACCTGAAGCCCCGGGTGTTTTCTCTTGCTCGTCTGCAATAAACTGACTTAAGGTAACGACTTTGTTTCTTGGTTTCATTGACATGCTGTTCATCATCGTCAGGGCCAGAATTGGCCGTTAAATCGCTACTTTTGTGGCCGCAAATATAATTGTGCAGGTCACAATTTACAGACGACACAATGCTGGTATTCAAATTTGGTGGAGCTTCGGTTAAGGATGCAGATGCAGTTCAGAACGTATCACGCATCTTGGAACGTTATAAGAACGATTCTGTATTGGTAGTAATCTCGGCGATGGGCAAGACTACCAATCTAATGGAAAGATTGGTTGAGTCTTACATGTCGGATATAGACACAACACCCGTTTTAGACGAACTAAAACAGTTTCACCGAGACATTATTAACAACTTGATGGGTGACAAGGCGTCTTCGTTTTACGAAGTTGAGAACCTCTTCATCGAATTGGAATGCACGCTAGACACCGATTTACGAAAAAACGGATACGACTTCGTTTACGATCAAATTGTTCCGTACGGAGAGTTGATTTCCACTCGGATTGTTAGTCAGTACCTGAATCAAAATGGATCTACCAGTAGATGGCTCGATGCACGCAATTTCGTGGTTACATCTTGTGACCATCGACGCGGACGCATTGATTGGGACACCACTCAGAACTTAATCAGCAAGCGAGCAAAAAAGCTCATCGAGAAACAGCTTACCATAACGCAAGGATTCATCGGCCGAACGTCAGAAAATACGACCAGTACGCTCGGTAGAGAAGGTAGTGACTATACTGCGGCGATTTTCGCTTACTGCTTGGATGCAGACTCTGTTACCATATGGAAGGACGTACCCGGTGTAATGAATGCCGATCCTAAACGATTGAATGAGACTAAGCTACTCCCAGATATTTCGTTCAAAGAGGCTATTGAGTTGGCGTACTACGGTGCTTCTGTAATACACCCAAAGACCATTCAGCCACTGATGCGCAAAGCCATCCCTCTTTATGTTCGGTCATTTGTAGATGAATCTGCTCCAGGTACAACGGTACAAGACCATGGATTAAACGAGGTTATTAAAGTACCATGTTACATTTTCAAAGACGACCAGATTATGATTTCATTGGCGTCGAAAGACTTTGCATTTATCGTAGAAGATAATTTGAGTCACATCTTTAGTGCTCTTGCAAGAGCCGGTATTCAAATCAATTTGATGCAGAATACGGCTATCTCTTTCGCCATTTGTGCCAACAATGACCCACGCCGAATCGCAGAGTTCAAATCCATTATCGGCGATGATTACCACATGGAGGTTACTGAAAAACTGCAGCTCCTAACCGTGTTTAATCCAATTGAAAACAATGGTCTTTCTGATATTACCTCAGGCAAAAACAAATTATTGGAGCACCGGACGAAAAACGCTTTACAGCTTATCCTTCAATAGCGAACGTTGCATTCACATTGTAAGAAATGGTGATTCCGTGTTTCTTCAGAGTTGAAAGTACTTCAGGTTCGATTTTGGACAACGGCACTTTAGTTTTGTAGTCCTCGTACTTCATCCCTTTGACAAATTCTTCCTCCCAATATTCCTTGATGGTGAGAGAGAAAACAATGATGTCCGGTTCAATTTCCATCTCCGCGCTTCCGGTCACATTTATCGTTCGTGTATTCAAGTTTGTGCTGTCGCTCATATTTTTAGTGGTATTACAGCTCGCCATAGCCAGGCCTGCTGCCAAAAGTAAGCTAGTTGTTGTGATTGATTTCATGTTAGATTTCTTTATCGTCTTTAAAATTTAAGGTGGTGGTTCCTTGTACCGGGTTATAAAGACTAAACTTTCCTTGTTTCTTCCCATTCACCCAGTAACCACTCAGTTTTGTTTGACTACGAACAACAACTTGTTCGCAATAGCCGTGCGGTTTCCCGTTGTGGAAACTGCCTTCCACATATCCCTCAGGACTGGTCAGACGGCCTTTGCCATTAAACTGGTTTCGAGCAAATTCACCCTTATAATGAAATGAATTTGAATACCAGAAATGACCCACTCCGTGCATTTGGTCTCGATCCCAGTCGCCAGTATACCGAGTTCCATTTGCGAAAGTGGCATTTCCTTCTCCCACCCTTTTACCGTATACCATATCTCCCGAATAGGTAAACTGTCCTGGGATCTTTAATTTGCCTTCGCCCCATAGAAAACCTAACTTAAATCCTCCTGAGTATTCAATTCCGCTCGAATCCCTAAAACTGCCAACTCCATGTGGAATGCCAGACTCCCACTCCCCTTCATATTCCAAACCGGTTGGCCACTTCATCTTGCCAACCCCTTTAAAACAATCACCCGAAACACACGTCCCATCCGGGATTAGCCTCATCCCCCACTCTTTTGATAAACGTGCATCCTGCCCAATCATAAAGGTATCAGACGCATAAATCTTTACAATCTCGATCTTACCGGATTTAAAGTATTTTTTTACATGTACCAAGTCAAAATCCGCATGATATACGTACTGGTTAAAAGTGTCTTTGGTAAAGTCCGGATAATTAAAATTCTCGTACGACTTAAGTGCCTGATTGAAACTGAGCCCAAAAGGCAGAGTATCTTGAAATCGGCTAAACGTGTATCCTGAGTCGTAAAACTGAACTTCCCTCAATACGAAATTTCGATTGAACAACAATTTAATTCCGTAGGCGTATGAGGTTACTTCATACGTTCCGGTAGACGGAAGAAATGATTCGTTGACCTGCTCTTGGTTGATTCGCTCATATAAATCGAGTAGTGGCGGATAGGTAATACACTGGCCTACCATGTAGCCATATTTGCCCGGTTCATGACGTTGCGCACGCGACTCGGTGCTTCCAAGTACAAAAATGAAAAGAGCAATTATGTATGAGTATCCGTAAAACTTCATTAGGTACAAATTAAGTTGATGTTGTGTAGACTTGAGATGTGTCTTTACTTAACACACATAAGACCTATACGTTTATCGATAAAGACGTAAAAGTATAGCATTTAGTTGTCGGAAGTGGAACAGAACGGACGCACTCTTAACGTTCTCTGCTTTAATGGATTTCTGCTCGAACATTTTTCTATTTAGAACGTTTAAAAATAGTAGCTTTGCACGCCCTATGACACACAAAATTCGATTCGAGTTTGAAGACAAATCACTCAGCCCTGTTGAGATTGAAGGCCACGAAGGTGACTCCATTCTCGATATTGCGCTGGACCACGATATTGAATTACATCACAATTGTGGAGCAGTGTGCGCATGCAGCACATGCCATGTTTACATAGAAGAAGGCATGGATGATTTGCCGGAGATTACTGACAAAGAAGAGGACTTTATTGATCGGGCAATCAACCCGAGCATCAACTCGAGACTTGCATGCCAGTGCAAAATTGCATCGAACGTAACAGTAACCATTCCTGACCAAAGCCAGTTTAACGGACACTAAGATGGATAATTTCGAACTACCAATTAATTGGACCGATTACGAAGACATAGCCATGGCGCTTTATGAGCGATTTGGCGATGAATTCAACGAAGGAAAAATATACCGAATTCGTTTCACCGATTTATTAGAATGGGTGCTTGAGATTCCTCATTTTGAAGGAAAACGCGAGGATTGTAATGAAGGTCACCTTGAAATGATCCAGTCGAACTGGGTTTATGAGTGGCGAGATAACCAATAGTCATGGGCGGCACTCACCTTGAAAAATTAAAACGCGTTAAAGTCTTTGTATTCGACATCGATGGTGTAATCACCGATGGGAATATTTTTGTTGACGACAATGGATTGTTCACCCGGTCTACCTCCGTAAAGGACGGTTATGCCTTTGCGAAAGCCGTAAAAGCCAATTTCCCAATTGTCGTAATCAGCGGTGGATCTGCAGAAGGTGTTAAGATCCGATTAAACAGACTGGGAATCCAGGATGTCTACTTGGGATCTGACAATAAAATCGACATACTGAAGTCCTGGCTGGAAGACAAACCCTATGAACTTGCCGACTGTCTAATGATGGGAGATGACGAACCTGACTTAAAAATCATGAAACACGTTGGGTATACGTGTTGTCCGGCGGATGCCGTTCCATTGGTCCGTGAATCGGTCGACTATGTATCTCCAAAAAACGGCGGTCATGAGTGTGTGCGCGATGTCATCGAAGCACGACTGCGTTTAACCAATGAGTGGTAAACATTCTTTACCTAAAAACTTCCATTAACCCTTTTTTCTAACTAGCAACTTTTCACTAGCACCACCACACCCAAATGGAGGCAAAACTGCACTAGAAATTACAGGATTAGGTGGACCAAAAAGGCAATAAATGCATTTTAATTCCCTGAAAAACAAGGACGTAACGATTTTTTAACAAAAGGTTTGCGTTAATCGTCAAAACGACACTATCTTTGAGTCGTCTTCGCAAGAAGACATTTTTCATGGTTAGTTTGGTTTATTTGCCCTGCTCGATTTATTTGAGCGGGGCTTCTTTTTTTAATACCCTTCAAAAGTACGCACCGCGTGTTGCGAATAGCCCAAAATATCAAGCTTCATCTCCCTTGTTATTGAATCATTCTCCGAAGTGGTGTGAAGTACTTGATTGAGTTTATAATCAAAGACTAACTCTGACGAGTCTCTCACTATTCCGGCCCCAACTTGATAGTAGTATGAAGCAAATGATTGAGTTGTATCAAAAAGCGATTTCCCATAACGAAATGGATTATTGACCGCATTGAAGTAATCCGATAACGTATATGCTAAGTCGGCCTGCCCCACAACATGCTTATATCGTTTTGCACTTGTCACAACGCCCCCGCATAGAATTAATGGAATGCGATACTTCTCAGATTCGAAGATTTGATATCCGTTCGGTTTTGTACTACCGTGATCTGCTGTAATCACAACCAGGGTGCTATCCCATTGTGGTAGCTGCTGCAGGTGATTCACAAAACTCCCTAAACAACTGTCAGCATAATAGATTGCACCATACATTGGCTTTGTATATTTCGAGGATGAATAACTGACCCTCGGATGGTCAAATGGCTCGTGACTACTCAAGGTAAAAACAACCGTCAATTCATCTAAGCCATTTAGTTCGATATCGCCCAAAACTCGATTGTAAACCACTTCATCGTGGTAACCCCATTTTCCCAAAGCGCCAGAAGATTCGAACGAGTTTACATCAATCACCTTGGTATCAGGCACCACATCAAACAAGGTGCGGATGTTGGCGAAGGATGCATCACCTCCGTAATAAAAACTACTTCGTCCGCCGTAATTTCTGACGATTCTATTGATGTTTGGACTCGAATTGAGCTTACCAATCGATTGTAGCAATCGCGCACCCGGCACTGCGGGAATACCGGTAATCATAGTTGTCAATCCCCGATCCGAACGATCTCCGCTCGCAAAATATCGATCAAAGAAGATGGCATCATTTGCCATGGCATCAATGTTTGGCGTCACTCCGGAAACGCCCCCAAACGATTCAATAAAATTGGCCGAAAGGCTTTCGACTACGATTAAGATCACTTTTGGGCGTGTCCGGTGGACGTTATCTTCAATCGTATCATTTAGCGTGACACATCTCTTGTAATACCTCTGGGCATCTTCGTCTTCAAGCAGCCAATAATCATAATGCTCCTTGGTAAGAGAAAATCCTGCATTCCAAATCGGATTCACAGCTATTTGATTGTAGGCATACTCCGTGCTGTGAAACACCCGACTTACAGTCATAGGGTTGGTAGACCAACCACCACGTGCTAACAAAGCAAGTGCGATAATAAGGGGTATTATAAATTTCAGAATCGACAGATTAATGCGCAGTAGCGACCATTTCAGTTTTAGGAGTCGCGTTAGAATGACGTAAACCGCCATAAGCAGTAAAAAGAAACCTAACACGCCAATTACGTCTCTACCGATTACAGATGCGAAAGCCTCCTTGGGGGAGACTAAGTAACCGAGTATAGATGCATCGAGGTGATAATTCCAATAGCCGTAGAGCTGAATATTGATGGCCAGAAATAGTGCCATGCATGTGTACAGCACATGCTGTATGACATCCGTGATTCCATGCTTTGAGAAGGCGGCTATACTATTGAAGATTAAGGCAAGTAACAACCAGTAACTCAGTACAGATAAATCTTGTGATGCTCCATGGTATGCAGAAACCATAAATGCATTCAAACTCAAGTGATCCAGATGCACCAGTCCAAAGATGAGCCGAGCTGCAAAAAAGAATAGCATACCAAGCACAAGGGATTTAATGATATTGAGAAACTGTTGAATCACGTATACCGCTTCAAATCTACTTCAGGCATCAAAGGTTTCCCCAATTCGATATGCTCAATTAAGTGCTTGCAGAGATATGGAGCCATAGAAACTCCTTTACTGCCCATACCACTGCACAAATACACTCGTTTGTGTACAGGGTGTTTACCAATAAGAGGTCTTCGGTCTTTTACGGCAGGACGAATTCCAGCTTTGTGTTCTTTCACTCGAACTGGATGACGTAAGAAAGAAGCCAGTTTATCAAGTATTTCTGTTTTGCCTTCCTCTGTACGTTCTAGGTTTACATCGCGCCAATTGTATGTTGCTCCGGCATAATTCAAGCCATCATCCGTAGGACAGAAGAAACACCCTCCAATAACAATTTCATCTCGTCGCGGATATGTCGATTCTACTTGAAGCACCTCCCCTTTCATCGGAGTGAAAGGCAAGAAACCCCAGTTTTCTTCATCAAGTCCAGTGCAAAAAATTATATGATTCGCTTCAATTGAATTGCATGTAATGTGTGAACCATCTACCTCAACATCCGCCAAACTAACCTCATCCACCCGAAATGAATTTATTCTCTCTAAGTACTCTCTAGAATACTTAATCAGCTCCTTCACATTCACTCGGCCTCCATTGTTAACCTTAAGCGTGCCAAATGGATTAATCATGTGCTCTTCATCCAATTCAGACACAGACCCTTCCTCAACAAAAGGGGCATACCGTGTGTCGCGTTGCTTTGCCATCCAATCATTTTGATCAGGTAGTGACTTGAAAACTCTATGGAGCGGTAATGAGTGATAAAGCGTTGTGTCGAGCCTTTTCTCAAGCCATTTATAGTATCGCATTGCCTCCGGGAAAAAGTCATGGGCTTTCCAGGTCAAGGTTAATCGTTTACCGGTGACCGGGTTCAAAATTCCTGCCGCGACCTCAGAGGACGTGTTCGGCTTGGGACTATCGACAACCATAACTGATTTCCCAGCATCTAGTAGTTGATGTGCCAGCACTGCACCAACAACACCATGACCTATGATTAAATAGTCGAGCTTTGACATCGACACAAAGATACATTACCAATCCACGAATGACGGTTGAAATCAGTTGACATTAACTCATCTTGAGTAAATAAGTGATTACATTTGCTAGCTGTGAAAATTGGGCGTCGGTTGTTTGTTTTTATGGTGCTTTGCGGCCTTGGAGAGGTTGCAAATGCGCAGTTGTTTGACACAACAGAATACCGTCGCGATTTATCAACCTACCACACTTCAGGCGAGGCACAGGATTTCAAGTTCGACCGACACCAGGAAGACACTACATTAAACTTTCCTCATGAGCTTTACACGCCTCGATTTGAAGACAATCCGGAACTCAACACAGGTCGTATAGCGAGTCCGGTCTTGACTTTTAACCAAAAGCAGCGGTCGAGTCTCTATTTCACAAATTGGAATAACTCATTTGGCAGATGGTTTAGATCTTCTGACAGCATTCGGTACTACGATGGTAAAACTCCTCGCACCAAGCTAGGCTACGCACAAGGTAGTGGAGGTTTGTTATTCCTGAATGCAGAACATTCTCAAAACATCGCCTCCAATTGGATTTTTGGGTTGGACTACCGTCGTGTGAAAACACACAACCAGTACTACATCAATATGCCGCGCTTCAATCAGGAGCGGATGACCAACGTGTTTGCCACTCAAGCATACACCAACTATCACAGCAAAAACCAGAATTATGAGGTTTTTGCAAGTTTCACGAACAACAAAAACACTGTGAAAGAAACCTTTGGCGTGCAAAACGCGGAAGATTTCGATGTACTCTCCGGTAGATCAAAAGCGTACTTTGGAATTGGTGGACTCACAGGCGCTCAGAATACAGCCATCGAACGATTATGGCATGTTAAACAGTTTTACCGTTCAGGCAATCGACAGATTGTAGTGAACGATTCAACTATCGTCCCAGATACGCTTTATACATCAATTCGTGGGCAATGGTTTCACGATTTAAAGTATGAGCGAAGAATAAATCGCTTTTCCGATGATGACATCAACCGAGATATTTTCCCGGACATCAACTATGGTGAAACGACATTAGATTCCATTTTTTGGGATGTGGTTCGCAATGAAGTGGGATACACCAAACGAGGTGGGAACTTGAAGACCATGATCTCTGCAACGCATGAATCTGTTCGTGTGAAACAGTTGGACTTTTACAACAACCAACACCAATTACTATACGTGAATGGCAAGGCGAACTGGTCAGATAGTAATTGGACCTTTATTGGAAGTACACAAATAGCTTTAACGGGTTTTAATGCAGGTAACTACTTGGTGGACATTTCCGGAGAGAAGTTAAACGAGAACAATACCTGGTTTGCCGGGGCAACGGTCGTTTCCGTTCGGCCGGATTTCAATAACCAGTTTTTCGTGAGTAATTATTACAACTGGCACCAAATCTTGCAAAACGAAATTAGGTTGGCTCTGAATGCAGGCTGGCGTGGTGAGAATGGCTCTCACGTTAAACTTGAGGCAACTGACTTGCAGAATGCGGTGTACTTCGACACTTCGGCTGTTCCCGTGCAGCTAAATGAAAACGTCCAGTTCCTCACGCTGGATGCATATGCACCCATTTCCATGGGCAAATCATGGAAGGCTGATGCACGATTTAACTTGCGTTATTCCTCAAACGACAAAATTCCAATGCCTCTTTACAATGGCGGATTAAGAATATACCGTCAAGGATACTTATTCAATAATAATATGTGGGCACGACTAGGTGTAGAAGCCACCTACATCGACCAAATCACCGGTTATTTTTACAATCCGGTTGTCCGGCAGTTTGTCTTGTCTTCACAGAGTATTGGAGGTTATCCAGTCGTGAATGTGTTTTTAAATATGAAGGTCCAGACCATGACATTGTTTGTATCTGGACGTCATTTGACACAAGGTATGTTTAGAAACGACAATTTCGCATCGGCGCTGAATCCGATCATGGGGAGAGCCGTTACGCTTGGCGTAAATTGGCGATTATTCGATTAATTGTTCTGATCGGACTTAAGACTTAAGGTCCAAATCTCAACGCGTTTATTTTTATCGGCTTCGAACTTGTTTTTAGGGTTTGGATAGATCATTTTGAAATTACTCATCCCTTTGTAGGTAAGACGATTTTTATCAATACCACGTGATATCAAATATTTAAAAACTGCCTTCGCTCTTTTGTGCGATAAATCGTGATTATAAATCCGTTGAAGAATATCGGCGTTACGCGATTCTGAAAAATTCATGTGGCCCTGGATCTCAATAAATGCTGTGGGTTCTTCTACCAGATATTGAAAGATTTTTTCCAGGTCTTTTTTGGCTTCAGGCTTGAACTCATCGGTGTCGGTGTAGAAGAAAATATTATCGAATCGAAGTTTCTGAACCACGTTTACCGGTCGGAGATAAACCTTAAACTTCATGGTATCTCCCGCCGTTTTGGCAATTTTCTCCTGTACTGTAACTGACTCATTTAAATAGCCGGTTTTCAAGAAGGTTATGTTGATAGACTTAAAGTATCGACGATCAAATAAGCATTCAGCATCTTGACCTGTACGAGCGAAATGGTTCTTGTTTCTAATTTCGACAACATAGTCCGTAGGCAGTTTGTCCTTTGTTAAAGCATCGTACGTAGTGAAGTGCAGATACTTTGCTTCTCCGGCAACTAAATTCATTGGTTTGGGTGGGAAATCGTCCTCTTGATAAACCAACGTTATCCGAACTCTTCTATTCTTAGATTTTTGCTTGCTCGTAGGTTGACTTTCACCAAAAGCACCAAGTTGAATCATTGAGGAAGAGATGCCTTGAGACAAAAGAAAATCTTTTGCGTTGGAAGCTCGCCTGTTTGATAACGAGAGATTATACGCATTTGAAGCATCACTATCTGTATGTCCTTCGATATAGATCTCCTTGATTATGTGTGGCTGAATTTGAAGTATTGCCTGACGGATGAGCGATTTTCCTTCCACATCGATACGGTCACCATCACTTGGAAAATAAACACTAACCGTTTTCTTATTTACAGTTTGTGCACCAGCAGAGGAACAACAGAATAGGCCTCCTATCGAGACTAAGACACTAATTGCAATTAAAAAAGTTCTATTTATCGCCTTGTATGACACCACACTACAGGTATAACGCAAAGATAACGTGTTATCGTCTAACTAGATGAGTTGTAGAATTTGTATCTTCGCGAATTGGCATAAATGAAAAGCCCCGACCATATAGGTCAGGACTAAAAATCAAAGATAAAATACTAAACTACTACTTATGATGAAAATTATTAACCATGTGCTCTTTCTCTCGAAAGTAACACAAGGTAACAAGCGAAGTATATGCCAACACCTAACAACATGTTTTTCAGGCACTTAAAATAATTTAGCGTTAAAATTTGTTTCATTTTGGGACACTTTGCTCTCTTTTCTAGAATCATGTATCATTGTGTCATTCCGAAACGCTTTTACTGATTTATAGACACCTTATGTCGTCTCATTTTCGGGATTACATATTAATTGTCCGTTAATTACGACAAAATTCGTGTTAGATTTGCCCTATGAAAGATGCTTGGAAATTATCTGAATCCGGCCTGAGCGAGCTGTATGACACCTACTATCAAATCGGCACATCTCCTACATCTATAGACGAAGATCATTCAAGCATGTCGACAACTATTGTCACCCGCGCGGAAGTGGGATCTAAAGAGCGTCAACTATTATCGGGTATTCTAAAGGCGATAAACAAAACCCTTGAAGACTGCACCATTGTTAGTCCAGAAGACTACCTACCCCTTCAACTTCCATCTGAAGGTCACACACTTCACTTTGAACCGGAAGCAAACTCCAGCAAAATTCACTCAACGACTCAACAGAACAACCACACGGTTGTGCACTGCCAAACTTTGACAACCTATCTATCTGAGATTACCGAGAAAAAAGTTCTTTGGCTGACGCTGAAAGACACATTTGACGTCTAATATAAGGACTTTTTTCTCGTTTTGGGATTTTTCCCAAAATGCAATATTCAGTTAAGTCACTACTAATCAATATGTTAGCGCAGATAATTGATTTTAGGCACGTCGATTGAACACTCAATTGCACTAACATTATACTTATGATGACCGATTTGAAAATTCTATTAGTAGACGATCACGAAATCAACAATTTATTTACTGGCTATCTGTTCAGTAAGCTTGGAATACCGTTTGACATAGCGGTGAACAAAGACCAAGCTATTGAGCTTTTGTCGGAAAACGAATACTCCATGGTTCTTATGGATATTGAAATGCCACGATATAACGGCTATGAAGTAGCAAAGATGTTACGCGACATTAATCACAAGATTCCAATCGTTGCATTTACAACGCTACCTGCCAAAGAAGTACTTCCAAAAGCGTTTGAGGTGGGCATGAATGATTACATGTTAAAGCCGAATGCTATGCAGGAGTTAGAAGATATGCTAGACCGTTATAAGCAATCAGCTTAGTTCTGAACGAACCGAAGTTTAGCAAACTTTAAGACCAACTGCTTCTTTCCAAATTCATCGAAATCGATGGTAGCTTTTCTGCTATCTTGTTCTCCATCGACAACAACAACATCACCGCGTCCAAATCGCTGATGCTCGACTCGATCCCCGATCTTAATGTTGGATGTATCCTCGGGTACAAAGTTTTCAATCGCCGGTGGTAGTGGTTTTTTCGCAGGCTTGTTTGATCGCCCGTACCTGTTTTGAATGTTCTGTTTCTTCTGGAATCGCGTACCAAATGAGTTCTCGCCTCCAGACTTGGCTTGATTTTTTACGAAGCTCTTTTTATCGAACTCCACAAAATCATCTACGATTTCAGTGATAAATCTACTCGGTTCACAGGGTAAAAGTTGACCAAATCTAAACCTGGAATTTGCATACGAGAGTGTGAGTTTACGCTCTGCTCGCGTCATCCCCACATAAAACAGTCTGCGCTCTTCTTCCAACTCTTTCCTACTACCGCTGCTGAGTTGTGATGGAAATAGATTCTCTTCCATCCCGCTTATGTACACATAGGGAAACTCGAGTCCTTTGGCAGCGTGGATAGTCATCAACGACACCTTATCCTCGTTCCCATCATCTTTATCTGCGTCGGTTATCAAAGCAATATCCTGCAAATAGACTCCCAAGTTTTTCTCCAGCTCACTGGTATCATCCTCCACGAATTCTTTAACACCGTTCAATAATTCAACCACGTTCTCGTACCGACTAATCCCTTCAACTGTTTTGTCTTCGTGCAAGCTTTTCAACAAATTCGTTGAGCGCGCAATATGCATCGCAATGTCATAGGCATCACTGGTTTCCAGCATCGTAGCAAAGCTTTTTATCATCACTACAAAGTCTTCTAGCTTTTTGGCTGCACTTGACAAATTCGGAAACAAATGTGCATTAGATACAACATCCCACCAACTAATTGCTTGATCTGCCGCATGCAGTTGTACACGCTCCAGTGTCGTCTTTCCAATTCCTCTGGCCGGGTAATTTATGATTCGTTTTAAACTCTCTTCATCCTTATGATTTACGGTGAGTCGAAGATATGCCAGCAAATCCTTTATCTCCTTGCGCTGATAGAAAGACAAGCCGCCGTAAATGCGATACGGAATATTCAGTTTGCGCAAGGCTTCTTCCAAACTTCTAGATTGTGCATTGGTTCGATACAAAATGGCGAAATCACTATTTGGAGATTGCGACTGCATCTTTTCTTCAAAAATGGACTGAGCAATTTGTCGGCCTTCTTCATTATCGGTTACCGCCCGCATTACTTTGATCTTGTCACCAAGTTGATTTGAAGTCCAAACCTTCTTTTCAAGCTGATCCTTGTTGTTGGCGATAATTGATCCGGCCGCATTTACAATGGTTTGGGTTGATCTATAATTTTGCTCTAGCTTAAAGACTTTTAAATCCGGGTAGTCTTTCTCAAAATTCAGGATGTTGCGAATCGTAGCCCCTCGAAACGAATAAATACTTTGCGCATCATCGCCCACCACGCATATATTCTCGTGCACCGCAGCGAGTTTCTTAATAATCATGTACTGGCAGTGGTTGGTATCCTGATACTCATCTACCATGACATATTTAAACTTATGCTGATATTTATTCAATGCATCCACATGTTTTGTGAATAGCTCGAAAGTCTTGAGCAACAAATCATCAAAATCCATTGCACCAGCCTGGAAACAGCGTTTTGCATAAATGCTATATATCTTGGCAATCTCCGGTCGACCACTAACCGAATCATAGCTCTTAAGCTCGTCTTGATTCTGATACATCTTGTATGTAATCAAACTGTTCTTGGCTGCACTGATTCGATTCAGAATCACATTAGGCTTGTACACCTTATCGTCGAGCTTCAACTCTTTGACTATTGACTTTAGCAGACTTTTTGAGTCGTCTGTATCGTAAATCGTAAAGTTTGAAGGATAGCCAATCTTATCTGCTTCAAAACGAAGGATTTTGGCAAAGATGGAGTGAAAAGTACCCATCCAAATGTTTCGCGCTTCAGCCCCAACCACAGACTCGATTCGTTTACGCATCTCTTTGGCTGCCTTATTGGTAAAGGTCAGCGCCAGAATATTGAACGGATCTATCCCCGATGCAATCATGTGTGCGATACGATAGGTAAGCACACGTGTTTTACCAGACCCTGCGCCGGCTACGATCATTACTGGCCCATCAGTTTGCAGAACAGCCTGTCTCTGAGGCTCATTCAGTCCTTTGAGATAATCGAGATTCTGGTCTTGATGCATCATTCAAAATTAATTCGGCACTCCTTGAAAGTGCCGAAAATCCTCCATTATTATCAACATTATCCAAGAAAGTTTTACAAATTTGCGTCTACCACATTGCATTGGAATTCAAGAATACACATATAGAAGGCCTAACGGTTATTGAACCAAGAGTTTTTGGTGACCAAAGGGGCTATTTTTTTGAAAGTTACAGCAAACCGCTGTTCGAAGCTGCCGGTTTAAATCTCGACTTTGTTCAGGACAATCAATCCTTATCAAACCGTGGAGTTCTTCGTGGACTGCACTTCCAGAAACCACCACACGATCAAGGCAAGCTGGTACGAGTTATTACCGGATCGGTTCAAGATACCGTGGTTGATATCCGCAAAAACAGCAAGACTTACGGACAGCACCTGAGCATCATCTTGTCGGCAGAGAACAAGACCATGCTATGGATTCCACCTGGTTTCGCCCATGGATTCTGCACATTGGAAGACCATACCATATTCAGTTACAAATGCACCGATGTTTACCATCCGGAATCAGAAGGTGGGTTAATGTACAACGACCCAAGTTTGGACATCGAATGGGAACTTGATGACGTTCAACTATCTGACAAAGACAAGCATTACAAAAGTTTCAAAGAATTTGAAACGCCATTTATATGAGCAGTTTAGACAAGAATATAGAAGAACTTGTACTCAAGCTTGAGGAGAAGTACAAAAGAATGGGACAAGACTTAGCTAGCTACCTTGAAGGGCGGCTGTATGAAGACTATGTGCCGTATTGGGACTACATCCATTTAGATACTTTGCTCACGCTGCAAAAACCAAAAACACCCATACCGGATGAGCACATATTTATTATGTATCACCAGGTTACGGAGTTGTACTTCAAAATGATTCTGCATGAGTTAGAGCAAATCGCAAATCAAGAAGACTTAACACCGGAATATCTTATTGAAAAGCTCACGCGAATCAATCGGTACTTCATCATTCTAACCGACTCGTTTACGGTGATGAGTGAAGGAATGGAACAACAACAGTTCTTGGAGTTTCGGATGGCTTTGCTTCCGGCTTCGGGCTTTCAATCGGCCCAATATAGAATGGTGGAAATCGCATCCACTGATTTCATAAATCTAGTAGGCAAGGACTATAGAGACCAATTTAACCGCAAGTCGGACATTGAAGAAATGTACAAGCACATTTACTGGCAAGCGGGAGCTACGGTACTTTCAACCGGAGAGAAAACGCTAACGCTCATGCAATTTGAGAAAAAGTACAACGAGCGCTTACTGCAAATGGCTGTCGATTACAAAGACAGCAACGTATGGGCACGGTATAAACGCTTCACGAAAGACGAACAAACAAACCAAGAGTTAATAGATCAGCTCAGAAATCTCGATTTAAATGTGAATGTTAACTGGCCACTTGCGCACTACAAGACCGCTGTAAAGTATTTACACCGCAATCCTCAAGACATTGAGGCTACAGGAGGAACGAATTGGCAGAAGTACCTACCACCGCGATTTCAAAAACGAATCTTCTATCCGGAGCTTTGGAGTGAAGAAGAAAAAACAGAATGGGGTAAGTCTTGGGTAAAACAGCAGCTTAACATCAATTAAGTCTACTCGTCTCCGGTAATTTTCTTTTCTCGTTTGAAGTCTCCACGCTTCCAGGCTTCGAAAAACTGAGCCCATGCAAGCGGGTTGAGTAAGTTATTTGGTGCGAGCTGACCAGCAGAGTAATACGCTCTAGCTTGTTGCGCTAGGTGATATTTTCCTGCTTCAGCACCATCAGGTCTGAGCTCTTCGCTTTCTTCTTTTAGCCGTTCGCGTTCCAAGTTCTTGCGAGCGCGCTCCATATCATCGTCCGGGATATCAGCATTTACAAAATAGTAGTCGAACATATCCCGCTTTGGCAAAGCATTAATTTCCGTGTAATCTAAGAACACAGTATCCTCGGTCATTAGCTTAATCATGGAATACTTCTGTGAATGAAGCGTATCTGGAATTACGTAATAGGACTTGCGAAAGCCGATACACGAGAAGTCTATGGTGTCTCCTTTCTCCGCTACAAAAGTGAAGTATCCATCGAAGTTACTGTAGGTTCCCATCTTGGTTCGCCGGATTACAACACTTACATACGGAATACCAATAAGACTATCACTGGTCATCACTACACCCGAAAACTGAACCAGTTTTTCGTTGGCAGATGTATCCTGTTCTTGAGCTTGAATTGCTTGGCCGGCAAACACGATTGCAAGGAGTGTCACGATGTATTTTTTCATAGTCTTTTATAGGTATACGTTTTAACCTAGAAAATGATACCTGCTAAGATAGCTAGTATCACCCACACCGGAGTTGGGATTTTGATTTTCGTGAGTAAAACAGACAATAAGATAACTAAAAGAATGTTAAAATAGTTCACAAAATCGCCACTTTGCAAGTTGGTATAATGGAAGGATCCAGCTTCTTTCCATTTAAAGCCTACAGGTAAAAAGAGTAAATATCCTGCCGCGAGTACAAGTCCCGCAGATACCGCAATCACTCCATCCAAAGAACGTCTAATGATTTTATAGTTTTTGATGCTGTCCCACATCGGGTAGACAAAGAAAATCATCAAGGTCCCGGGTAGAAAAATTCCTATGGAACCAACGAGGCAACCGAGCAACTGACTCACTTCACCAAACTCGCGCATGACCAAACCTCCGCTAAACGTAGCTATGGTAAATATGGGCCCGGGTACAGCTTGATTTAAACCGATTCCGGCAAGAAATTCTTGAGGTTGTATCCAATCTTGATATTGCACAAACTGGTCGTACATCATAGGAACAAGAACATTCCCTCCTCCAAACACGAGGCTACCAAATCGATAGGTATTCTCGAACAAGATAAACAGCCTATTGTCTGTAAACCGAACCAACAATGCTGCTGCGATGAAGATTACCCCAAACACAATCGGGTAAAACCATTTCATCACTATTTTCTTTTTCATTTCCTGCTCATTCCGAACAATCTCCTCGTCTTGCTTGCTCAAGAAATAACTAATTACACCGCCGCCAATTAACACGACTGGAAACATCCAAGGTGTTTTCACGTACTGTTCCAGCGGGTGCCTGAGCAAAGCAACTACTATAAACGCCATAGCCATGAGAATCTGGCGCAAGCTTCCTTTGCTTACCTGTTTAGCCATTCGGATCCCGGCCGTGGCCACAAAAGCGACCGCCAGAGGCTCAATGTATCGGAACATTTTCGTGGTCGTTTCCATATCCAAACGCACAAACAGGAAAGAACACAAACTCATCACTACAAAAGCAGGCAGAATCCAAACCATTAAGGTAAGAAATGCTAGTAATGGTCCTCCAAATTTGTATCCCATCGATGTGATGGTTTGTGTACTTGATGGGCCCGGTAGCATTTGAGCCAAAGAGTAAAGTTCCAGTAATTCTTCCGTTGTCAAATAACCTTTTTTATGCACCATGCGTTTTTCAAACAACGCCATGTGCATTGAGGGGCCACCGAATGCAGAAACTGCGATGACTAGAACATCCTTTAAGAAAAGGAAGCGTTTAATTTGTTTTACTTTTGAGCCCCCTGAAGCCATTGTTGAACACGGAATCTAAGACAAAAATATGACGAAGACAATTAACCTCTGGATTGCTGTTTTAATCACTTGTTTATTAAGCTTTAACATTACTGTTTTTACCGGTTGTAATTCTGTAGATGAGGAGTACACCATACGACTAGACAGTTTAGATGCTGCCTTAGAAGCAAACGAGAAAGTTTTGGAGATAGATTTCAAAACGATTGGCATTCGCGAGAAGTTGATTGCGGAGCATTTCCGATTGGTTCGAAACTACTGCACCGATACCATGACACTCGAGTTTGGTAACAGCCTTACAAAATACAAAGGCATTCTAAAGACTTACCGAAATTTCATCAGCCAATACCCGAAGGTTTACGATGAATTAAAGGCTTTACAAAAACAATCTAACGATTTGCGCACAGACACCGAGAAAGGCAAGCTTTCAAAGGAAGATTTCAAAAGCTATTATGCCAAGGAAATGTCTGATGCAAAAGCCAATTTGGAATTCTCAAGAAAACTTGCTGCAAGCATTCATTCACTCGAGCCGGAATACCAGAGAATCAGTAGAATGGTAGCTGATGCCCTAACCGAGCAGTCAGAGCGAAACCCCAAACTAAAATCCATTCTTGAAGCGGCTGCAAAATCCGACTCAACAAACTAAATATCAGTCACTTAATATGGGCTGCGAACTAACCCGCCACAACGGTTGTTTTACGTGCGATTAAAGTATTTTTGCGACACAATTTAAGGCACAACGCGATGGCATTAAACGTACACCAAATCGAATTTTTCAAACACCGTCACAACGGTCCTTCAATGGAAGACCAAAAAGCAATGTTGGCGGAAATCGGGGTTAGCAGTCTTGATGAACTAATCGACAAGACGATACCTAAAAACATCCGTTTAAACGGTGAATTAAATATCTCTGAAGCTGTAAGCGAACAAGAGTTCCTATCTAATCTCAGAAAAAACGCATCAAAAAATAAGGTATACAAGAGTTACATCGGTATGGGGTATTACAATACTCACACACCAAACGTAATTCTGCGAAACATTACGGAAAATCCGGGATGGTATACTCAATACACTCCATATCAAGCTGAAATCGCTCAAGGTAGATTGGAAGCGCTATTGAATTTCCAAACCATGGTAATGGATCTTACCGGTATGGAGTTAGCGAACGCATCTCTATTGGATGAAGGAACTGCAGCTGCAGAAGCAATGACAATGTTCCACAGCATCTGTAAACGCAAAGAAGCAAACAAGTTCTTTGTTGATACGAACATCTTCCCACAGACAATTGACTTATTGAATACCCGAAGCGAGCCGGTTGGTATCGAACTAGTGTTCGGAGACTTCTCTGAAGCGAAGTTGGATGAGTCTTATTTTGGTGCACTTGTTCAGTATCCGAATCAAGACGGGGACATTAAAGACTATTCTGCATTCACAGCACATGCTCATGACAATGGGGTATTGGTAGCCGTGGCTGCGGATCTGCTTTCGCTAACAATGTTAACACCTCCAGGTGAGTGGGGAGCCGATGCGGTGGTTGGGACGACCCAGCGATTTGGAGTTCCTTTAGGATTTGGAGGCCCTCATGCGGCATATTTCGCTACTTCGGAGAGTTATAAACGACAAATTCCTGGTCGAATTATTGGTGTGAGTAAAGACGCAAGCGGTAAAACTGCGCTTCGCATGGCGCTACAAACTCGCGAGCAGCACATCAAACGTGACAAGGCTACATCTAATATTTGTACAGCTCAAGTACTTCTTGCAGTTATGGCGGGAATGTATGGAGTTTATCACGGACCTAAAGGGTTGAGAGAAATCGCTGAAAAAATACATGGCTTAACGCTTGTATTGAGTAAAGCGCTCGCAAATCTTGGAATCGCTCAAGCAAACGCAACATTCTTCGACACACTCAAAATCACTGGATTATCGAGTGATGAGATCGCTAAAGTAAAATCGGAAGCGGAAAGTAGAGAGATGAACTTCCGCATCGAAAGTGATTACATAGTTATTTCGTTGGACGAAACCACAGAACTAAGCGATGTTCAAGAAATCGCAAATTGTTTTGCTGTGGTTAAAGGTGGTTCGATTGAAGCCGCTTCACTTGCTAGCGACCTTAACATTGGTTGGGACAAGAAGTTTGTTCGAACATCTGACTACATGACTCACGAAGTATTTAACACATACCACATTGAGCATGAGATGTTGCGTTATATCAAGCGTTTGGAAAACAAAGATTTATCTCTTGTGCATTCCATGATTTCATTGGGAAGTTGTACCATGAAATTGAATGCAACTGCAGAGATGATTCCGATTACATGGCCAGAATTCAATGCGATTCACCCGTTTGTACCGCGCAACCAAGTTGACGGTTACTACGAAGTGATAGATGAGTTAGCTTCAGACCTCGCTGAAATTACTGGTTTCGCAGGAATGAGTATGCAACCAAACTCTGGTGCTCAAGGTGAATATGCCGGATTGATGGTTATTCGCCAGTACTTCAAAGACCGTGGAGAAGGACACAGAAACATCGCACTAATCCCGTCATCTGCACATGGTACAAACCCAGCTAGTGCTGTGATGGCCGGAATGAAAGTGGTTGTAGTAAAATGTTTGGACAACGGCTATATCGACTTAGACGACTTGAAAGCCAAAGCTGAGCAACACAGCGAGAACTTAGCGTGTATTATGGTGACATATCCTTCAACAAATGGAGTATATGAAGAAACAATTAAAGACATCACGTCAATTGTTCACCAGCATGGCGGTCAAGTGTACATGGATGGTGCAAACATGAATGCCCAAGTTGGGTTAACAAGCCCAGGTCTTATAGGGGCTGATGTTTGTCACCTGAACCTACATAAAACATTCTGTATTCCTCACGGTGGTGGTGGACCAGGAATGGGTCCAATTGGTGTTGCAGCACACTTGGTGCCTTACCTTCCAAACCACTCAGTAGTTGAAATTGGAACAGACAAATCTATGTCGGCCATCTCAGCTGCACCATTTGGAAGCTCAAGCATCCTATTGATTTCGTATGCCTACATCAAAATGATGGGTGCGAGAGGTTTGAAAGAAGCTACACGCATAGCTATTTTGAACGCCAACTATATCAAAGCACGATTGAGCAAAGACTACCAACTGCTTTACACTGGAAAGAATGGTACAGTTGCTCACGAGATGATTATCGATACTCGTGTTCTTAAGCCTACATCTGGTGTTCAAGTAGAAGATATTGCGAAGCGCTTGATGGACTACGGTTACCATGCACCAACGGTTTCCTTCCCAATTGCTGGAACTTTGATGGTTGAACCTACGGAGAGTGAGAGCAAAGAAGAGCTTGATCGTTTTGTGGATGCATTGCTTTCGATTCGTGAAGAAATCAGAGCCGTTGAAAATGGCACATATGCACAAGACAACAATGTACTTGTAAATGCGCCACACACAGCAGAAGAAGTTTCCGCATCAGACTGGCCGTACAAGTACACCAGAGAAATGGCTGCATACCCGAGACCTTGGGTACGTGAGCGCAAGTTCTGGCCAACAGTACAGCGTGTAGACAACACGTATGGAGATCGAAACTTGGTTTGCGCTTGTTTACCAATGTCTGAATATGAAGAAGTAGCAACGGGCTAACCCTCACTGCCTGAATATTTAAGCGCACGCGAATAAATCGCGTGCGCTTTTTTGTTTGCAAGTCACCGGATTGATGTTTGTTAACGTTGGGAGAGTTTGTGGGGCTAACAAAGTGTCTCCATGGAGACACTTTGTTAGATTCCCGGAGATTTCAATTTCTCCCCTCCACTCCAAACAGCCATCCCGAACTAAAAACAAGATGGTCGTTGTAATCAAATCCGACCAATTTCATCTAGATTAGCGTCTTGAAATCTGCCAGTCTAAAACAGATAAAAGATGAGCTCAAGGTCTTACCGGATGTTGAACTAAAGGAACTTATTCTTCAACTTGCGAGGCGTAAAAAAGAGAACAAAGAAATTCTCACCTACCTCCTATTCTACCGAAACTCAGAAGACTTGTATATAGACGCGGTTAAGTCATTACTCGATGAAGAACTTACGTCTATAAATACCTCTACCTACTATTGGATGAAAAAGACGATTCGGAAAGTAAATCGACTGATGAATAAACACATTCGCTTTTCCGGTAAACCTGAAACCGAAACAGAGTTAAGACTTCATTTTTGTCGCATGCTGGCTGAGCTCGAACCAAGTATTACCGGCAACAAAGTATTGCACAACCTTTTTATCCGAGAACTCGATAAGGTTAGCCGATCGCTCAAGAAACTACACGAGGATTTGCAGTATGACTATAAGCGTGAGATAAGAGTTTTGAAAGATGTGTTGAATGATGTTTAATCCCACGGATTTGAACCAAACTCGTCGTCTAAATCATCTTTCTTTTTCAAGTTAAGTCCACCTTCTTTCTCCTTTTCTTTGATTCCAAAGTAGTCCATAAAACCCTGCTTATTGTACGAATCTATGTTCCACTCCTTGACTACCTTCCCTTTACTGAAAACCATCATTCTTGGGAATCCTTTACCCTGCAACAGTCTATTGAAACCCGTATAATCCTCAGTTCTAATATGAGGATGACCCTCTGAGCCTGCCTGAAGGAAGAAGTATTGTTGCTCACTTGCCTTTCCATAGTTCACCAGATAAATCTCCGGCAACTCCGGATCTCCTTTCATGGCACAAATCTCTTTGTAGGAGTCTTGACAATGACCACAGGTCATGCTGAACATGCAAACCAATACTTCATCTTGATCAAGGTTCATTGGCTTTCCGTTCGATAAATTACCGAGTTTGAGTAATTCAGCTGCGATACCTGTTTGTGACTTTTCTGTGCTCGTTTTAGTCGTTGTTTGAACCGGAGGCTCGGGATCTTTGGACACCCTTGTTTGAGGTATCTCATTTGTCGTGGTATCAATCTGATTAGATGTATCCACCTCGACAATACTTGTTTCAATAGGAAGTGTATCGGTGTCTACAACTGTTAACGAGTCATCCTCAGGAATAGCTTCAACATCATACGATTTTATGCCAAACGACAATGTCATGAGCGTTACTAGACCAACGAGCAGTGGATTCACCCATGCAGCCAGTTTGTCTTCTTCTTTGTATTTCAACCATACAAAAACACCTACGACTATTGCTACTAAATTCTTGATGATACTCTCCAGATTGTTCATTGGTAAGACGTCACCAAAACAACCACAATTCCCTTCAATGAAGCCTTTCTCGCTCGTGAGTCCTTCATAAAACAAATGAATCGTAAAAAGCAATAAGACCCCCACAATGGCGGGTGTGGTCAATTTCTTTACCCATTTATCTACCAAAACCGCAACACCCAGCGCTATTTCAATGGCAATTAACGTACGAGTAAGTATTTGGGTAATCATCATACCCGAAGGCTTGGTATAGTACTCAGGTCCCAGAAACAACTCGGCTACCATAGCATCAAAAAATGCCATGGATAAGATTTTACTTACACCGGAAAAAATAAACATGACAGCAAGGAATATCCTCCCTGCTCGTACAAGTTGAGCGTTCATAATTCAAATAGACTTAATTGCTGCTATATTAACAAATACCGTTCCTCCCGGTTTGGTAAGTTTTACTTCACCAAAATCATTGGTTTTGTTTGCTGCAATTCGCCGTTTTGATAGCGGTAGTAATACGTTCCTGCCGCATGGTTACTGGCATCAAAAACTACTTCGTGCTCTCCATGTGGTATTTCGGAATCTACCAAGGTCTCAATCACCTGTCCTTGATTGTTGAACACCTGTATCAGAATATGTCCACCTGTGGATTCGTACCTAATGGTGGTGTACGCAGTGAATGGATTCGGGTAATTCATCACATACGCTTCTCCTGATCTGCGCAAGGCTTCTCTTTGGGCCGATGAAGTGTTGCACGTATCATTCAGAACCGAAAGTGTATCGTGACTCTTACCCATCACAGAATCTACTTCGGTGTCTTCTAAACAGAACCAGTCTTTTAAGACACTCGCATATACCGATCTGAAATCGTATTGCATAGGTACGTTGTCTTGCACCTGCACGTTGTCACCTATCGTCGGGTTATCTCCTAGAAGTCCGGGCTTCACATTCGCTCCAAACAAGAACATTGGAGCTGCTGCTCCGTGATCAGTTCCTGAACTGAAGTTTGATGCAATACGGCGACCAAATTCTGAATATGTCATTCCCAGAACCCTGTCTTTTAGACCAAGCTGTTCTATATCATCCTGAAATGCGTCTATAGCTTCACTCAAGTCACTTAACAAGTTCGCATGAACGCCGGTATCTGTAGATCCGGCTACAACTTGAGAAGCGTGGGTATCAAAACCATTGATGTTCACCACATAAATCCGGGTCTTGAGACCACCGGAGATAAGCTGTGCTACAATCTTAAGCTGGTCGGCTAATCTATTTTCACCGGCATCCGGATATTTGGTCGTTTTGTTATTTCCCTTCTCTCCTGCTGTTTTTACGGCTTGTCCGTATGCATTACTTTGCTGAGCAACCAGTCTAACATAATCTAATTCCTTACCTGCTCGGTTATTGGGCGATTGGGTGTAATTACCCGTCACCAATTGGTAGTAAGCATCGGGATCGCTAATTGCCATTCCCATATTCACGCTCACACCCTGACAAACGGTTGACACCACAGATCCAATTTGTAATACCAACGGGTCAGGCATGTCGTCATTTGGGAAGCCAATCGGATAATTGGGGAATTCATTACTCAGATACCTACCCACCCAGCCGGAGTGCCACTCCTCGTTTGAATCGGAAGCGGTGTGCCAAATATCTGTACTTCTGAAGTGCGAGAAATTCGGATTTGGATAACCTACACTCTGGACAACCGTGAGTTTACCGTTGTCATAAAGATCTCTCATACCGGTCATTGATGGGTGGAAACCTGTATTGTCTTCACCGTCAAGCACAAGCACCTTGGAAAGCGGTATCATGATATTTGATCTCGCTTTACTCAGGTTTGAATACTGGTCTACGGGAATAACAGTATTCAAACCATCGTTCCCACCATTCATTTGAATGAGAACCAAAACATGGTCAGTATTTACGAACGCCTTGCTTAAGGTGTTCATCATATCGGGTTGCCCTAACGCGTGTAGAGGCAGTCCGTTCATCAGCACTGGAAGTGTCGCAAACGGAATCGTTGATTGTAAAAATTCTTTTCTTTTCATTTTTCTACGGATTGGTTTACGACAGTTGATGTTCTGCTAAGTTCATGATATACTTCAACAAGCCTTGGAGTCGAAGTGCAACAACATTTCGCAATGTTGTATTTGTAGGGTCTGCTTTATATGCATTCCACGCAAGCGTCCAATAGCTGGCTGCTTGACCCGACAATAAGAACGACGTCATATGCTCTTTTTGATCGGAACTCACGTCCAACGTATAGTAATAATCCACCATATCCTCAACGAGTTTTGAAGCATCTTGTGGATTATCAAACATCTCCGCAACCGCAACCGGATCTATAACAATTTGTTCTCCGCCACGACGAACTCCGGTCAGTACCATCACATCTGATATCTGATTTCGTTTTGGAAGTGTATCTGTATTGATCCATATTTCATGGTACTGAGGCACCTGGTAGTATGCCGGCCATCCCGCTACACTTGGGGGATCTCCGAAAGCCTGTTGCTGTAATGAACACACTTGATAAACAATAGTCCACATGTAATACTGCTCAACCACCTTACTTGAGTCCGGGAACTGAACGCCATTTTGTCTCATCAATCCAACCGAATAATCTACAGGACTCTTGATTAGACAGCCTTGATTAACCGCGTCATAAAAATGCTCACTCTTAAACAACGCACTGAGTACAGGTTTAATCTGATAGTTGTTGTTTCGGAAAATCACTGCAAGAGGTTCAATTACATTTTGTTCTGCTGCTGCGTCAATCTCGTAATAAATAAACCATCGGTAAAGCTTGCGACACATGAATTTTGCAACCTCATCTTGGAGGAATATCATGTCTAGTAACTCGTCTAGTTCCTTTTCGCCATCTGCGCCAGTCTGTCCCTTTATGGTCTTGTTGTTGAAGAAAGACGAGAATATTTTATCGTCCGTATCATGCAGATTTGGATTGAAATAACTTTCAAAGTTTGTTCTATTATTTCTCCAACCGGTTAGAATTCGAGCTGCCACTCGAACATCTTCCTCTGTGTATTTAGAATCTTCCCCTTTGCCAAGTGTAAACAACTCTTGCAGCTCACGTGCATAGTTTTCATCCGCTGCACGTTTGGTGTTCCTTTCACCGTTCAAATAAACCAGCATCGCAGGGTCTACGGTGACCGCGCGAACTAATGATTTAAAATCGCCAAGTGCATTGTCGCGAAGCAATTTGTTATGCTTGTATCCGAATATCGGATCTCGATAAACCGTCATCTCGGTGGCAAAATGGTTGTGCCAAAACAGAGTCATCTTTTCAAGAATGCTTCGATCCTGATTAAGCATTAGACCAGCCCACCAAGCTCGCAACGAATTCATTCGTGCGTTATTCAATGCGGGATTTGAAGGACCATTCACCCATGTATCTCCTAAGGCGATATCCGGATCTGTTATCCTACCACTATTGTAGTTGTTTAAAGGTGGTGAAGGGTTAGTTTGTGTTGGAGTAAGTAATTCATCCACTACATCCGACATCGATTTAGCTTTAAAGTAATTGATGTCTGCTCGAGTTGCTCCAAACATTGTTCGTCGCAACAAGTGAATAACTTCCTTCTCTGTCCACGAGCCAGTGTAGGTATCCAACCCGGCCATGGTTCGCGCCGTGCGCTGTGCAGAAGCAATCATAGTTAAGTATTATTTTGAACCATCGGTTCTTTACTAGTTATAAAGATACACAAATCCAATAATTCAACAAAAAAGGCAGCCCAAGTGGACTGCCTCTTTATTTAGTTCCGTTAAGCTTAACTGCCGAATAATTTACCCAGCATACCACCTAAGCCACCCGAGGATTTTTTACTCGAGCCGCCGGTCAATCCCCCAACAATATCAAATACATCGCCGAGGTCAAGGCTTGTATTCTTGTCGGATTCAGACGCAAGTCCTCCAAGTAAATCGGTAATACTTCCGATATCAAAACCAGAAGATTGACTTTTCTTTTGCTTACCCAAATACCCCATTAGAATTGGAGCAACCATTTTCAGCAAACCGGACATTTGACTGCTATTCAAACCTGTTTTCTGACTTAAACCCGACTCAACCACAGTGCGCTGGCCACCTAAGACATGTTTCAAAATGCCATCGCCCTGAGCACTATCTCCTTGGTTGATAAAGCCCGTAATATCGTCGAGGATGCTTCCATCATGATCGCGATCTAGAGCTCCAAGCAGTCCTGACGCACCAGATTCCGATTTTGTATTATTCGCCATTGCACCAAGTAATGTGGGCAAAGCCCCTTCAAGTGCCTTTGACGTTTGTTACTTGTCTGCACCAATTTTACTAGCGATTGCCTCCAAACCGCCGTCTCCAAGCTGAGATAAAAGTGTTTTTGTTATATCCATGATATATTGATTATGCTTCTCCGGTTGGTCCGAAATTCATCGGAAAACTCGGGAACTGTTCTTGTTCTTCGATATCCCCAAAGTTCGCTTCATACTTCTGGATGTTTTCTCCCAGTGCACGCATGAGTCTTTTAGCATGCTGCGGCGAAAGGATAATTCGTTGCTTTACTTTAGCCTTTGGTATACCTGGCATCATGCGCACGAAGTCCACAATAAACTCACTGCTACTGTGTGAGATTATTGCCAGATTGGAATAGGTCCCATCTGCAACTTCCTCGGATAATTCAATATCTATTTGATTGCCTTTGTTCTGATTTTGTTCTGCCATAACGTTGTCGAAGATAGTAAATAAAAATGCCCCATCTCTGGGGCATTATCATAAAAAGTTTAAATAAAATTAAATGTTAATTGGCTGCTCCAACCTCGCCCACAGTTTGGGTATCCTCTTCTTTGGAGCTCATTAACAGATCGTATTCTTCCTGTGATCCCACGATGATGTCTTCGTAGTCTCTCAGTCCTGTACCCGCTGGAATTGAGTGCCCAACGATTACGTTTTCTTTCAGTCCGCTTAGGAAATCAACCTTACCTGCAATTGCAGCTTCGTTCAACACTTTAGTTGTTTCCTGGAACGATGCAGCAGACATGAAGCTCTGAGTACCAAGCGAAGCTTTTGTGATACCCATTAACAATGGCTCTGACGTTGCTGGTACTGCATCACGAACTTGAACGATGTTCAAGTCCTTACGTTTAAGAACTGAATTCTCGTCGCGAAGCTTTCTCAAGCTAACAATCATACCTGGCTTCAACTCACTTGAGTCACCGGCGTCTGAAACAACTTTCTTATCGTAAATCCAGTTGTTTTGCTCTTTGAAGTCATGCTTCAACACACCTTCACCTTCCAAGAACTTCGTATCTCCCGGATCAACGATGGTTACTTTCTGCATCATTTGACGAACGATAACCTCAATGTGCTTGTCATTAATCTTTACACCCTGTAGTCGGTATACTTCTTGGATACCATTCACGATGTAGTTATGAACCGCACTTGGTCCTTCAATTGCCAAGATATCTTTTGGAGTAATCGAACCATCCGAAAGTGGTGTACCCGCTTTCACGAAATCGTTATCTTGAACAAGGATGTGCTTAGATAGAGATACCAAGTATTTCTTCTTAACACCTTCCTTAGACTCAATAAGAATTTCTCGGTTACCACGCTTGATACCTCCGTAGCTTACAACACCGTCAATTTCGGAAACAACCGCCGGGTTAGATGGGTTACGTGCTTCAAAGAGCTCAGTTACACGTGGAAGACCACCCGTGATATCACCCGTCTTACCAAGTACACGTGGGATTTTAGAGATAATAGTACCTCCTTTAACCTTAGCGCCTTCTTCAACAGAGATGTGTGCTCCAACCGGTAGGTTGAATTCACGTAGTGTCTCACCTTTCTTATCTTGAAGCAACACAGCAGGGATGAGTTTCTTGTCTCGGTTCTCAACAAGTACCTTTTCCTTAAATCCTGTTTGCTCGTCAATCTCGTCTTTGTATGTAATACCGTCGATAATGTCTTTGAAGGCAATAACCCCATCGCTATCAGATACGATAACGGCGTTGTATGGGTCCCAGCTACAAATAGCATCGCCTTTCTTAACTTTATCTCCGTCTTTTACTTTCAATATCGAACCGTAAGGGACGTTTAATGTGTTCAACAGATCTTTCGATTTTCCATCAAGAACTTTGATTTCACCTGAACGACCGATTACAACTTCTTCTTTCTCACCATCCTCTGAAACACGACTTACAGTCTTAATACCGTCAAACTCAAGCGTTCCGTTGTATTTAACTTGCAACTCATTTTCAGATGCGATGTTAGATGCCGTACCACCCACGTGGAATGTACGTAGTGTAAGCTGTGTACCCGGCTCACCAATTGATTGAGCTGCGATTACACCAACTGCTTCACCTCGCTGTGCCATTCTACCGGTAGCCAAGCTTCGACCATAGCACTTAGCACAAACTCCGCGCTTCGTCTCACAAGTCATTACCGAACGAATTTCAACTGAATCGATACCCGCATCCATAATGGCTGCAGCCAACTCTTCGCTGATCTCTCCTCCAGCTTCAACGATTACATCACCGGTTTTTGGGTGCTCTACATCGTATAAGCTCGTTCTACCAAGGATTCTATCGTATAGGCTTTCAACAATCTCTTCGTTCTCCTTCAAAGCTGTGGCTTCGATACCACGAAGTGTTTCACAATCTACCTCATTGATTACCACGTCTTGGGCAACATCGTGTAGACGACGAGTTAGGTAACCCGCATCCGCCGTTTTCAATGCCGTATCCGCAAGACCTTTACGAGCACCGTGTGTCGAAATGAAGTACTCAAGAATCGACAGTCCTTGACGGAAGTTTGAAAGAATCGGGTTCTCGATAATCTCACCCGTTCCACCATGACCTGTTTTTTTCTGAGGTTTCGCCATCAGACCACGCATACCACCCAACTGACGAATCTGCTCTTTAGATCCCCGTGCACCGGAGTCAAGCATCATATAAATTGGGTTAAATCCTTGGTCGTCGTTTTTCAATTTATCCAACAACGCATCAGATACACGTGAGTTCACACGTGTCCAGATATCAATAATCTGGTTGTATCGTTCGTTGTTTGTAATGAAACCATTGTTATAGTTCTCCCAGATTTCATCTACCTCTTCTTTCGCCGAGTCGATCAATCCTTCTTTCTCATCCGGCAACACAACGTCGCTGATGTTAAAGGACAGACCTCCTTTGAATGAGTAATGGAACCCAAGATCTTTAATGTTATCGAGGAATTCTGCAGTACGTGCAATACCTACCTCTTTCACCATGTCTCCAATGATTCCTCTCAACGACTTCTTGGTAAGTAGTTCGTTGATGTATCCCATCTCTTCCGGCACAAATCGGTTGAAGATTACACGACCTACAGTCGTTTCAATCATCTTCTCTACCAACTCGCCACTTTCTTTGATGTTTGCCTTGATCTTAATTATTGCATTCAGTGCTGCACGACCTTCATTGTGTGCAATGCTCAACTCTTCTTCACTGTAGAAGGTTAGGCCTTCACCTACAACTGGTTTCTTCTTGGTGCTCTTACGTGCTTTAGTCAAGTAATAAAGACCAAGAACCATGTCCTGAGAAGGTACCGCGATTGGAGCACCGTTTGCAGGGTTCAAGATATTGTGAGGCGCAAGCATTAAGATTTGCGCTTCAAGTACCGCCGCGTTTCCAAGTGGCACGTGTACCGCCATCTGGTCACCGTCAAAATCCGCGTTAAATCCAGTACATACCAACGGGTGAAGACGAATTGCTTTACCCTCAACTAACTTAGGCTGGAATGCTTGGATACCCAACCTGTGTAGTGTTGGGGCACGGTTTAGAAGAACCGGATGTCCTTTCAATATGTTTTCAAGAATTTCCCAGATTACCGGGTCCTTGCGATCTACTATCTTCTTCGCTGATTTAACCGTTTTTACAATACCTCGTTCAATCAGTTTACGAATGATAAATGGCTTGAAAAGCTCACTTGCCATACCCTTTGGAAGACCACATTCGTGAAGTTTCAACGTTGGCCCAACAACAATTACCGAACGACCCGAGTAGTCAACACGCTTACCAAGTAAGTTCTGACGGAAACGCCCTTGCTTACCCTTTAACATGTCACTCAACGATTTTAACGGTCTGTTACCACTAGCTTTAACCGCGTTTGCACGACGAGTGTTATCCAATAAGCTATCCACCGCTTCTTGAAGCATTCGCTTCTCGTTACGAAGGATTACTTCCGGAGCTTTGATTTCCATCAGTCGCTTCAAACGATTGTTACGGATAATCACACGACGATATAAATCGTTCAAATCAGATGTCGCAAATCGACCACCATCAAGTGGTACAAGCGGACGAAGTTCCGGTGGAATAACCGGAAGGATTTTCATAATCATCCACTCAGGCTTGTTTTCAAAGCGAGAGTTCGCATCACGGAATCCTTCGATAACCTTCAAACGCTTCAACGCCTCTGCTTTACGTTGCTGAGAGGTTTCGTTTGCTGCTTGGTGACGAAGCTGGTATGACAACTCGTCTAGTTTAAGTCTGCCTAACAAATCCCAGATTGCATCCGCACCCATTTTAGCCACGAACTTATTTGGATCGTTGTCCTCAAGATACTGATTCTCTTTTGGTAACGTGTCCAGGATATCTAGGTATTCTTCCTCTGTTAAGAAGTCGAGGTAGTTAATACCATCCTCTTCTTTTAAACCGGGTTGAATTACTACGTAACGTTCGTAGTAGATAATCATATCTAACTTCTTAGATGGCAATCCAAGAAGGTATCCAATCTTGTTTGGTAATGATCTAAAGTACCAGATGTGAGCAACAGGAACAACCAACTCGATGTGTCCCATACGTTCACGACGTACTTTCTTTTCCGTTACTTCAACACCACATCGGTCACAAACGATTCCCTTGTAACGAATACGTTTGTATTTCCCACAGTGACATTCATAATCCTTAGTTGGACCAAAGATTCGCTCACAGAACAATCCTCCCATCTCAGGCTTGTAAGATCGGTAGTTGATTGTCTCAGGCTTGATAACCTCACCATTCGAACGCTGTAGGATTACTTCCGGAGAAGAAAGCCCGATGCGAAGACTTTTGAAGTTACTTTTTATTTTTTGCTCTTTTCTATTGTAAGCCATTGTTTGTTTTTCTAAGTGAAGTGAAAAATAAATTCGATCCTAAGATCAATCGAAAGTCAATTCAAGACCCAATCCACGCAATTCGTGAAGCAATACGTTAAACGATTCAGGAATACCAGGTTCTACACTGTTGTCCCCTTTTACAATCGCTTCATACGTCTTGGCTCTACCAATGATGTCATCCGATTTCACTGTAAGAATCTCACGCAAGATGTTCGACGCACCAAATGCTTCAAGTGCCCAAACCTCCATCTCACCAAAACGCTGACCACCAAATTGAGCTTTACCACCCAATGGTTGTTGTGTAATAAGTGAGTATGGTCCAATTGAACGTGAGTGCATCTTGTCGTCAACCATGTGACCCAGTTTCAGCATGTAACTGATACCTACGGTTGTTGGCTGATCAAAACGCTCTCCAGTTAGACCGTTGTACAAGTACGTAGATCCATTTGCAGGGATCTTAGACTTCTTCACATAATCTTCGATGTCTCCTTCCGTAGCACCATCAAAAATTGGAGTTGCGAAATTCACACCCAATTCTTTACCGGCCCATCCAAGTACAGTTTCGTAAATCTGTCCAAGGTTCATACGTGAAGGTACACCCAGTGGGTTAAGTACGATATCAACTGGAGTTCCATCTTCCAAGAAAGGCATGTCTGCTTCAGGAACAATACGAGCAACGATACCCTTGTTTCCGTGGCGACCCGCCATCTTATCACCAACTTTTAGTTTACGCTTCTTAGCTAAGTAAACTTTAGCCATTTGAAGAATTCCCGTTGGAAGTTCGTCACCTACACTAATTGCGAAGTGCTGACGCTTATAGTCCGTTGTGATTTCATTCAGGCGCAACTTGTAGTTGTTCAATGTTGCAGCGATAAGCTTGTTTTTACCCTCGTCTGCAGTCCAGCCATTGTATGAAACTGATGAGTAATCGATTTCAGCAAGTGCCTTCTGTGTAAACTTCGTTCCTTTTGGAATTACTTCCTCGAAGAATACGTTAGAAACACCTTGAGACGTTCGTCCACTCACGATTTTGAAAAGTTTCTCAACCAACATTGTTTTCAACTTGGCCAAGTTCTTTTCGTGCTCAGCGTCGAGCTTCGCAAGCTTCACTTTATCCTCTGCTTTTGCAGTTTTATCTTTCTTTACTCGTGTGAAGAGTTTCTTATCGATTACGATACCTTGAGTTGAAGGAGATGCTTTCAAACTTGCGTCTTTCACATCACCTGCCTTATCACCGAAGATTGCTCGAAGCAGTTTTTCTTCCGGCGATGGTTCAGATTCACCTTTAGGAGTAATCTTACCGATTAGGATATCACCTTCCTTAACACGCGCACCTACGCGAATCAATCCATTTTCATCAAGGTTTTTAGTTGCCTCTTCAGAAACGTTAGGGATATCATTAGTTAACTCTTCCTCACCACGTTTTGTATCACGTACTTCCAACTCATACTCGATGATGTGGATAGACGTATAGAAATCTTCTTTTACAACTTTCTCTGAGATTACAATCGCATCCTCAAAGTTGTAACCTTGCCATGGCATGTAGGCCACTTTCAGGTTACGTCCAAGTGCCAATTCACCTTGATCAGTCGCATAACCGTCACAAAGTACTTGACCCTTTTTCACACGATCACCCTTCTTCACGATTGGGCGAAGGTTCACACATGTATTTTGGTTGGTTCGTTGGAATTTGGTCAGTCGGTAAGACTTAACCTCTCCAATGAACGACATGATTTTTTCATCCTCAGACAAGTCGTATCGAACACGGATTTCATTCGCATCAACGTACTCAATAACACCATCACCTTCTGCGTTGATTAGGTTTCTTGAGTCGGCAGCAACCTTTTCTTCCAACCCGGTTCCTACGATAGGAGCTTCCGGACGAAGCAATGGTACTGCTTGACGCTGCATGTTCGATCCCATCAAGGCACGGTTTGCATCATCATGCTCCAAGAACGGAATCAACGAAGCGGCAATCGAAACAATTTGGTTCGGTGCCACGTCCATGTATGAAACCTCTTTAGGAGCAACAATCGGGAAGTCACCTTCCGTACGCGCTTTGATTTCATCGTTTTCAAACGATCCATCTTTCTTGAGTGGTGCGTTTGCTTGTGCAATTATTTGCTCATCCTCCTCTTCTGCGCTCAAGTACACAACACCATCTTCAACTTTACCTTCCGTTACCTTTCTGTACGGAGTTTCGATGAATCCCATGTTGTTGATTTTCGCGTGAACACAAAGCGAAGAAATCAGACCAATGTTAGGTCCTTCCGGCGTCTCAATGGTACAAAGTCGACCGTAGTGTGTGTAGTGAACGTCACGCACCTCGAATCCTGCACGGTCACGAGAAAGACCACCAGGTCCTAGTGCCGACATTCGACGTTTGTGCGTTATCTCAGCAAGTGGATTGGTTTGATCCATAAACTGAGAAAGTTGGTTCGTCCCGAAGAACGAGTTAATCACAGACGACAGCGTACGTGCGTTAATCAAATCCGTTGGTGTGAACACCTCGTTGTCACGGATGTTCATACGTTCACGAATTGTACGTGCCATACGAGCCAAACCTACACCGAACTGAGAGTAAAGCTGCTCACCAACTGTACGTACACGACGATTCGACAAGTGGTCAATGTCATCCACATCAGTTCGAGAGTTACTCAATTCAATCAGGTATCTGATGATTAGAATAATATCTTCATTCGTCAAGACACGCGTGTCGATTGACGTATTGATTTTCAATTTTTTATTGATCCTGTATCGCCCTACCTCTCCTAAGTCATAACGCTTGTCTGAGAAGAACAATCGATCAATAATACCACGAGCTGTTTCCTCGTCAGGTGGATCCGTATTACGGAGTTGACGATAGATGTGCTCCACAGCTTCTTTTCCACTGTTTGACGTGTCTTTTTGAAGTGTGTTATGGATGATAGCGAAGTCATTCTTGTTCTCGATATCCTTACTCAAGATGATGGTTTTAACACCTGCATCAATGATCTCTTGGATGTGCTCTTCTTCAAGAACCGTATCACGCTCGATTACAACTTCGTTACGTTCGATCGATACAACTTCACCTGTATCCTCATCTACGAAATCCTCAATCCATGAGCGCAACACTCTCGCTGCGAGCTTGCGACCTAAGCTACGCTTAAGTGCAGCTTTAGATACTTTGATTTCTTCAGCAAGACCGAAGATGTCAAGAATATCCTTATCCGTTTCGTAACCAATTGAACGAAGCAATGTCGTTACCGGGAATTTCTTTTTTCGATCGATGTAAGCATACATAACGTTGTTTACGTCTGTTGCGAACTCGATCCAGCTTCCTTTGAACGGGATTACCCGTGCAGAGTAAAGCTTGGTTCCGTTGGTGTGGTATGACTGAGCAAAGAACACACCCGGAGAACGGTGTAGTTGAGAAACGATAACACGCTCAGCACCGTTGATGATAAAAGTACCTCGTGGGGTCATGTACGGGATAGTTCCCAAGTACACGTCCTGTACAATAGTTTCGAAATCTTCGTGTTCGATGTCGTTACACGAAAGTTTCAATTTGGCTTTAAGAGGTACGGCATAGGTTAGACCTCTGTCGATGCACTCCTCCATGGTATACCTCGGTGGGTCTACGAAGTAATCTAGGAATTCCAGAACGAAGATGTTCCGGGAATCGGTGATCGGAAAGTTTTCACTGAACACCTTATAGAGACCTTCGTTGGCTCTATCTTCAGAAGAGGTTTCCAATTGGAAAAACTCCTGGAATGATTTTACCTGTACATCCAGAAAATCGGGATACTTAATGATTTCCGGAATCCGGGCGAAATTTATTCTTTCTTTTCGTTGAACTGTTGACAAGGTTTTAAATATTTTTGGGTTAGTGCTTAAAACAGAAATCGTTAAAAACACCGATAGACCCACAGATTTCTCTGGGGTCTACGGTGTGCTTAGTGTGTTGAATTATTTGATTTCAACTTCAGCTCCTGCTTCTTCAAGTTTAGCTTTCAAGGCATCTGCCTCGTCTTTCGCTACATTTTCCTTGAGTTCTTTTGGAGCTGAGTCTACGATTTCTTTAGCTTCTTTCAAGCCAAGACCAGTAAGTTCTTTTACTGCCTTAACAACCTGAAGCTTAGCTGCGCCTGCTGATTTAAGGATAACTGTGAATTCTGTTTGTTCCTCGCCTCCTGCTGCACCACCATCGGCTGCTGGTCCTGCTACTGCTGCTGCTGCTGCAGCTGCTGGTTCGATACCGTACTCATCCTTAAGGATGTCAGCCAATTCGTTTACTTCTTTTACAGTCAGATTTACAAGCTGTTCTGCAAATTCTTTTAAGTCTGCCATTTTGAGTTAACTTTTAAAAGTTTGTGTTCTAATTAATTTTCTTTTTCGGATAGAGTTTTAAGAAGACCCGACAATGTTTGTCCGCCCGAATTAAGCGCAGAGATAACATTCTTCGCAGGTGATTGGAGCAATCCGATAATCTCTCCGATCAAATCCTCTTTTGACTTGTACTTCGTCAGGTTGTCTAATTGGTCATCACCAATGTAGACAGAACTGTCTAGGTAAGCACCCTTCAGCACTGGTTTCTCGCTCTTCTTTCTGAAGTCTTTAATTGCGATTGCCGGCGCCTTTGGATTGGAAGCGAATAAGAGTGCAGTCGTCCCTTTAAGGGTATCAGTAAGCTCACCCCAGTCTTTCTCGGCTCTCACTAACGCCTGTCGGATAAGGGTGTTCTTTGCTACTTGCATTTTAACTCCATTTTTATGGAGGAGTCTACGTAGGTCGTTGTTCGCATTAGCTGTTAGCTCTGAACTGTCGGTTACGTAGATGAATTCGTATGAATTGAGGCTCTCTACGAGCTGGTCAATTACCTGATTTTTTTCGTCTCGTGTCATGTCTGTCCGTTTTGCGATTAAATACCTTGGATACTACTCACGTCGATGTTAATTCCAGGACTCATCGTGCTGGACAGCGTGATTGATTGAAAATACGTTCCTTTTGCCGCAGATGGCTTCAATCTGTGCAACGTTTGGATAAACTCAGTTGCATTCTCTTCGATTTTGTTTGGATCGAAAGATGCCTTCGCGATAGAACTGTGAATGATACCATTCTTGTCCACCTTGAAATCGATTTTACCTGCTTTTACTTCAGACACTGCTTTCCCAACCTCCATTGTCACTGTTCCTGACTTTGGATTTGGCATAAGGTTTCTTGGTCCAAGGATACGTCCAAGGCGACCGATTTTACCCATCACACTAGGTTGAGTGATGATAACATCTACGTCTACCCAACCGTCTTGGATTTTTTCGATGTACTCATCAAGACCAACGTGATCTGCACCGGCAGCTTTAGCCTCTTCTTCCTTGTCTGGTGTACAAAGCACCAAAACACGTACATCTTTACCTGTACCGTGTGGAAGTGAAGTTACGCCACGAACCATTTGATTTGCCTGACGCGGGTCTACCCCAAGTTTAACGTCTAGGTCTACTGATGAATCAAACTTAGTATAGGTAATTTCCTTTACTAGGCTTGATGCCTCACTGATTGAGTAAAGTTTGTCTTTCTCAACTTTTGCAAGGGCTTCTTTTCTTTTTTTAGAGAGCTTTCCCATAATATGTAAGCGATAAACTAATTAGTTATCTTCCGGAAATTGTCCGGTAACATTAATACCCATACTTCGTGCAGTTCCAGCAACCATTCGCATAGCGGATGTAACTTCAAATGCATTTAAGTCAGGCATTTTATCTTCTGCAATTGTACGTACCTGATCCCAGGTTACACTTGCTACTTTAACTCGGTTTGGCTCGGCTGAACCAGATTTCTTTTTGGTAGCCTCTAGTAGTTGCGCTGCAACTGGTGGTGTTTTGATGATAAAATCAAACGACTTATCTTGATAAACCGTGATTACCACCGGCAAAACTTTCCCAGCCTTGTCTTGTGTACGTGCGTTGAACTGCTTACAGAAGTCAACAATGTTCACACCTTTCGCACCAAGAGCAGGTCCAACAGGAGGTGCAGGGTTTGCAGCACCACCTCTAATTTGAAGCTTTACGTAACCTGAAATTTCCTTAGCCATTTTCTTATTGTTCTTTTTCTACTTGTACGTAGTTTAATTCTAGTGGAGTTTTTCGTCCGAAAATCTTCACCATTACTTTAAGTTTCTTTTTCTCTTCGTTGACTTCTTCAATTACACCGTTGAAACCGCTGAACGGTCCATCGTTTACTTTCACCATCTCGCCAACGATGAATGGTTCCACCATGCTTTCGCCTTCTTCGTTTGCCTCGTCAACTTGACCAAGGATTCGATTTACTTCAGACTGACGCATCGGGATCGGGTTACCGTCTTCATCTCCTAAGAATCCGACTACACCATTTATACCCTTAATTGTTGGTAGTACCTCTCCAACCAATTGTGCGTTGATGAGGATATATCCCGGGAAGTAGTTCTTCTCACGAGATGTTTTCTTACCATTTTTTATTTCGTAAACACGTTGAGTAGGAATCAAGATCTGAGGCACGTATTTCATGAGTTTCTCGTAATCGAGTTCAGACTCAATCATTGCCTTCACCTTTTTTTCTTGTCCGGTGATGGCACGCACTACATACCATTTGAATTCGCCTGTTGCCTGTTCCATAATCCTACCTCCGTTCGTTAACTCCTGATGAGATTAGAATAATTTGTAGAGCAAATTGGTGATGTTATCAAAGCCAAGATCTAAAACATAGATAGCCAAGGCAAAGATGATTGAAGCAACCAAAACAATGATGGTGCTTTGAACCAATTCATCCCAAGACGGCCAAGTCACTTTATTTACCAGCTCGTCAAATGTTACGTTCCACAAATTCTTTAGTCTTCCCATTATCGTTGTTATCTTGGTTGTTACCCCCTTGTTGCAGGAGAGACAGGAGTCGAACCTGCAACTTGCGGTTTTGGAGACCGCTGCTCTACCAATTGAACTACTCTCCTATAATCACATAGCCGGCAATAAAAATTGCCAGCTATATGATAAATTAAATGTGTTATTAGTCGAGGATCTCAGTAACCTGACCAGCACCTACTGTACGACCACCTTCACGGATTGCGAATTTCAATCCTTTTTCCATCGCTACAGTGTTGATCAATTCAACCTCGATTGTTACGTTATCACCTGGCATAACCATTTCAGTTCCTTCCGGTAACTTGATTTCACCAGTAACGTCAGTTGTTCTTAAGTAGAATTGAGGACGGTATTTGTTGAAGAATGGAGTGTGACGTCCACCTTCTTCCTTGCTCAATACGTACACCTCTGCTTTGAATTTAGCGTGAGGAGTTACTGAACCAGGCTTAACCAATACCATACCACGTTTGATATCTGTTTTCTCAATACCACGCAATAGGATACCTGCGTTGTCACCAGCTTGACCTTCGTCAAGAATCTTACGGAACATCTCAACCCCAGTACAAGTAGAGTTCAATTTATCAGCACCCATACCGATGATTTCGATAGGCTCACCTACTTTGATGATACCACGCTCGATACGACCAGTTGCAACTGTACCACGACCAGTGATCGAGAATACGTCCTCAACAGGCATCAAGAAGTCTTGGTCTACCAATCGCGGAGGAAGTGGAATCCACTCATCCACAGCAGTCATCAATTCGTTGATGGTATCAACCCACTTAGGCTCACCGTTTAATCCACCTAGAGCAGATCCTTTGATGATTGGAGTATTGTCAGCGTCGAATCCGTAGAAGTCTAACAATTCTCTGATTTCCATCTCAACAAGCTCTAACAATTCTTCATCGTCCACCATGTCCACTTTGTTCATGAAGATAACCAAGCGAGGTACACCAACCTGACGTGCAAGAAGGATGTGCTCTTTTGTTTGAGGCATTGGTCCGTCTGTTGCAGCAACAACAAGGATTGCACCGTCCATCTGAGCAGCACCCGTTACCATGTTCTTTACATAGTCGGCGTGACCCGGACAATCTACGTGAGCGTAGTGACGGTTCTCAGTTTGATACTCGATGTGAGCTGTGTTAATAGTGATACCACGTTCTTTCTCCTCAGGAGCAGAGTCAATGGTGTCGAAATCCTGCTTATCAGCAAGACCTGCATTCGACAACACACTAGAAATAGCTGCTGTTAAAGTTGTTTTACCGTGGTCAACGTGACCAATAGTTCCAATGTTTACGTGCGGCTTGGAACGGTCAAATGTTTCTTTAGCCATGACTTAATTAGTTACTTTTAATTTTTCTTTAAACTTTTTTTCCTGTGAGGATTATTGAAATCTTTACTGTGTATCTCAGAGCCAATGATGGGATTTGAACCCACGACCTCTTCCTTACCAAGGAAACGCTCTACCCCTGAGCTACATCGGCCTCTCGCCCAACGTACTTCAGGCAACGCCTGATTCACATCGGCAAAAAATGAGCGGGAGACGAGGCTCGAACCCGCGACCTACAGCTTGGAAGGCTGTCGCTCTACCAACTGAGCTACTCCCGCATTATTGCCTCCTGTCAATGCATTTACCCGAAAAGGAATCCTCAATAACTTTTCAGGCTATGTCAAATAACAATTTGCAGTGGGGAGGGTAGGATTCGAACCTACGTAGCCGAAGCAACGGATTTACAGTCCGTCCCATTTGACCGCTCTGGTACCTCCCCGGCAAAAAAGAGCCACCTGTCGGACTCGAACCAACGACCGGCTGATTACAAATCAGCTGCTCTACCAGCTGAGCTAAGGTGGCTTTTAACCTTTAAAACTGAGGGATTTAAACGAAGTGCGAGACACTTTTGCTTAACCCTCTGTTTTTAGGGTGGGCAAAAGTACATTTTATTTAAATGGTTATCAAAAAATTTTAGAAAATTTTTAGGACGCTGAAGCAAGCCTTTCTTTGTACCGTTTGATTTGCACTTTTAACGCGTCTACCGATATGTCTGTGGCGGCTTCAAAACTCTGTGCAGTCTGGCTTTTGAACAAACTCTGATTGTGCACATTCACCTTTATCTCTACGGTCTTATTTTCCTTGTGTCGATTGTTCTCAACTTTTAGGAAAACTTGACTGTCAATTATGGCATCACTGAACTGATCCAACTTGCTTAATTTCTTTTCTATGTAGTCAATCAACTTGTGATCTGCTTTGAAATGAATAGACTGTACTTCAACTTTCATAATTTATGATTTAGGGTGTAACTTATGGACTTTCTTGAGGTGAGCCACATCACTCTGAGCATAGATTTGGGTCGAAGAAAGGCTTGCGTGACCAAGCAACTCTTTGATAGCCATTATCTCAGCTCCATTTTGCAACAAGTGCGTAGCAAAACTGTGACGCAAAACATGCGGACTCTTCTTGTCAACTTTAGAGTACGCTGTTAACACACGGTTAACACAATTATAAACCCATTTTGGGTATAGCGGTTTGCCATTCTTCAAGGTGAAGAAATGACCTTCATCATGATTAGTAGTGTTTAAATATCGATTCAATATCGATTCTAACTCAGCGCTCATAGGCACTATGCGCTCCTTCTTCCCTTTTCCAAGTACGCGAATCTGATTTTTATTAAAATCGACCTGTCCTTGTTTTAGTTCGATGAGTTCTGCGCGTCGCATACCGGTGTGGTAGAGCATTGAAATCACCGCGGCATCGAGCGGATCCATTTCGTCAATGTGATCAAACAACCTGTCACTTTCATGCGAACGAACATATGAGGGTAGCTTGGCTGGCATTTTTACATTTCGAATTCCGGTTAGCGGATTACGTTCAACCTTGTCCAACATTCGCAAGTAATTGAAAAACGACTTCAGCGAACTTAACTTTCTGTTGATTGAACTGGGCTTCATAGATTGCTCGCTCAGCTCTACCAACCAAGAACGGATAAATGTAGAAGTTGTATCATTTGGGGACCCCGATTGATACATTTCAAATTGATAGCCGAAGTATTGACTTAAATCACGACGGTACGCGTGCACCGTATGCTCAGAATAAGACTTCTGGTAAGTGACGTAATCTAGGTAATCCTGGAGATAAGGAACCACAGCAACCATAGGTCACTGCAAGATAAGAAATTAATCGCAAAAACGCGAGGCCCAATTAGTTGTTCAGGCTCTGCTTGTATTTCGCTTTAATCAGCTGCATACGTCTTTTCACAGACGGCTTGGTGAACTGCTTTCGCGCACGCAATTCTTTCATCACACCAGTACGTTCGAATTTCTTCTTGAACTTCTTAAGTGCCTTCTCAACTGATTCGTTCTCTTTAACGTTAACAATTAACATAAATCTCTCTCCTGATTTTTTAAGGGGTGCAAATATCGTGATTATATCGTTCCAGCAAAATTTTATTTCAGAATCTGACGTGAAATAACCAATTTCTGAATTTCACTTGTTCCTTCTCCAATTGTACAAAGCTTGGCATCACGATAAAACTTCTCTGCCGGGAAGTCTTTTGTATAACCGTACCCACCAAAGATTTGAACGGCATCATTAGCCACGGCAACTGACACCTCCGACGCATGATACTTAGCCATCGCTGATTCTCTCGTTACCGGCCTCCCCTCGTTTTTAAGGTAGGCAGACTGCAACGTTAGCAGTTCAGCACACTCGATTTGAGTTGCCATATCCGCAAGTTTGAATCCAATCGCTTGAAACTGTGAAATTGGTTTCCCAAACTGCTCACGCTCCTTTGAATACTTCAAAGCGGCTTCGTAAGCACCCTTGGCTATTCCAACGGAAAGTGAAGCAATGCTAATGCGACCTCCATCGAGAATCTTCATAGCTTGAGTAAAACCTTCACCTTCTTTACCCAGCATATTTGCATGTGGGACTCTACAATTGTCAAAGAACAAACAAGCAGTCTCTGATGCCCGCATTCCCAGCTTGTTTTCCTTATTACCAGACGTAAATCCTGGAGTACCTTTTTCGACGATAAAAGCAGTCATCCCGTGACTATCGCCTTTCTCACCGGTACGAACAATTACCACAGCTACCTCTCCACTAATTGCATGCGTAATGAAGTTTTTAGAACCGTTCAACACCCACTCATCTCCATCTCGAACTGCAGTTGTAGCCATACCTCCGGCGTCACTACCTGTCCCGGTTTCTGTTAAACCCCAAGCTCCGATCCATTCACCTGACGCCAGTTTTGGAAGATATTTCTTCTTTTGCTCCTCATTACCAAAAGCCAAGATATGCCCCGTACACAATGAGTTGTGAGCAGCAACAGACAAACCAATACTGCCACACACCTTAGCCACCTCAACAATTGCAGTCATGTATTCAAAATATCCGAAACCAGATCCACCGTACTCCTGTGGAACCAAAACTCCCATCAATCCGAGCTCTCCCATTTTATGGAACAACTCCTTCGGGAAGGTTTGTGCTTCGTCCCACTTCATCACATTTGGAGTGATTTCACGTGCTGCAAAATCTCTGACCATCTCGGCGATCATTTGTTGATTTTCCGTCTGTTCGAAATTCATATTACTCTTGGTTCTATTTTGACGCTGCGAATTTAGCCGACTCACATCGATTTTGTTTGCGACAGTCTAAGTCAAATGTCATTTACTGTTGAAACAAGTAACGACCTTGATGGTTTATCGAAATCTTCAAAAGCTTACCCGTCACTTCAAAGTGTTGGTAAACCGGCTTTAGATTGGTCCAAAATGTGTGAAGCTCTCTATCCGGGTAGGTCTTAAGCAGTGATTTGTAATTCGCATAGTTCAACCGTGTTGGAAAGATGTGAATGGGGATTTCCAACTGCCCTCCGTCTTTTGCTAAAACCGACATGATGTATAACTCTTCAATGTAACTATCGGTAATCGGGATGCAGCCAATGGTCATACATCCACCGTGAATAAAGATTTGACCACCGAGGTTGTCATATTTACTCAGCATGCTATCTGATTTATTCGGATAATCTACCTTGAGTGACAAATGAAAATTGCTCTCTGGATTAAACTTGCTCAGTTGGTAGAAGCCCTCCGGAATTTGGTTGTCGCCTTGCCTCCTCTTTGGCCCTGGCAATCCAACATTGCTGCAAAACGAATAGGTCTTGATCAAAGTATAAACCTCCTCTACTCGATTCTTTGCCCATACTTCCAATACTCCCTCGCGCTTGAACGCTCGAATGTATAAATCGAAACCATTTTCATTGATGTCGTTTAACCTCAACATTGTCACAACCTCCGATTCTCGATCTAAAAACGCTTGGCGAACACGAGCAAACTCTAATTGGTCGTCCTTAAATCCGGTGCGTTGAGTAAATGCCGCTAGAAATGAAAACAGCACAACCACAAATGATATGTAAATTCCTTTTTTCACGGGATTGATATTTTGAACGACTGTTTGGTTATGTCGCCCTCAAAGTATAACAAATATATACCCGGTTTTATTCTGCTCTCGAATCGTATTTTTTTGATGGATGAATCTAGTAAGTGTTCTTCGATTATTTGGCCACCAAAATCATACAACACACATCGCATGTCCTCAGAATTAGGAAGATTGAATCGATAGATTTGAGTGTTGACCGTGATTATAGCATTTATGGATTTGGGCAAGTTCATTAAAGCAGAGTTCCCCACATTGTACTGATATATATTCCCAAAACCTAGCGTCGATTCGTCCGTTATATAAATAGTGTTGCCGAAAACTGAAATGGCCTCTTTCTGGCTGAAATGATTGAATGATATCTCCTCAGGTGAGCTAAACCCTACTCCACTTGAAACATCAAAAGTCCAGCATCCATTGGCAAATAGCAAATACAATTTCTCGTCGCTAATATCTGCAGATGTAACCGAATGAAGGAGTCGTGAGTCACCTATTTTAAAACTGTCTAATGGGTACAAAACACCCAAACTATCCCGGCTTAGATCTGCACCGTACATCTTCGTATAACCATCAAATGGTTCACTCCAATTCTTAGAGAACAGAAAAACCGAGTCTCCAACGCATGCTAAAGCTTCACAATCAAAATTCTTATGTGTATTCGGTGGCGGAAATTCGACCTGGTCGCCAAACATAAAAGGAATCCTTACGACGTCAATTGTATCACTACTCCACGTTTGAAAAGGTGGTAGTTTTAATAGTGCAAGATCACGACGAGTCTGTGCATTATTTCCGAATTCACCAACCAGAACACTGCCATCACCCATAACAGCCAAGTCTTCCCAATCAAAATTCACCTCCCCTCTCAGATACACTTTACTTGCAACCTCTCCCGAACGATTGACCACATAGAGTACCGGTTCATCTCCCCCATCGTTGTGGGTAATAAAAAGGCTATCAGACATAGCAACAAGACCTGAGGATTCGTGGATCTCAGATGGGAGTGGTGTTACAACTTCAAATGTCTGAGACTGCAACGTACCGAATGAACAACAAAGGAATATAATTACTATAATCCGCTTAAAGCACCACATTATTCAACGGTTACCGACTTCGCAAGATTTCTTGGCTGATCGACATTACAACCACGCATAACTGCAATGTGATAAGACAATAGCTGCAAAGGAATTGTTGCCAAAAGGGGCACTAGCGTATCTTCCGTATCCGGAATCTCAATGCTGTAATCTGATATTCCTGCCACCTTTTCATCACCTTCAGTCACAATTGAAATGATATTGCCTTTGCGCGCTTTCACTTCTTGGATGTTGCTCAGGACTTTTTCATAGTAACCGCGTTTAGGAGCAATTACTACTACCGGCATATTTTCATCAATTAATGCAATAGGGCCGTGCTTCATTTCTGCTGCAGGATAACCCTCAGCGTGTATATAGGAGATTTCCTTGAGTTTCAATGCACCTTCAAGCGCTACCGGGAAATTTACACCTCTACCGAGGTAGAGGAAGTTATCAGCGTCCTTGTATCGCTCCGATATTTCAAGCACCTTATCCGCACATGACT
>Ga0181574_10000034_pt1 | contig 142365 bp, 191 predicted proteins | sample 101ome_24_FD_145600 | JGI IMG/M metagenome (GOLD analysis project Ga0181574, IMG submission 145600) | Coastal salt marsh microbial communities from the Groves Creek Marsh, Skidaway Island, Georgia - 101410AT metaG (spades assembly) | ecosystem: Environmental > Aquatic > Marine > Intertidal... | reverse complement strand
TAGAATTGGTTAAAGAACCTTGCACGGTAGCGGCAAAATTAAGGGTTTCAGCCGTAAGTCCTCGAATCAAACTTCGTGGGAAAAGGTCACCGACAGTCCAACCCATAAGATTATTTTATAATCCCGACTATTTATATTTACCTATTGCCATTCCGACCCACTTCTAACAAATTGTGTCACAATAAGACGATAATAGATGTAGGGTTGGTTATCATAGCCCTCGACAGTAGAAAAATAATTGGGATTAGATTGGATATCAACTACCATGATACAATCAGGAGTTTTATTTTCTATATATGGATTAGGTTTAACTTGAACAGCCCCTAAAGGATTGGAAGGAGTATCATCGTGTGTATTAACTTGATGATTATAAATCACGGAGGCTAAACCATTGGTAATAGTTTCTATGTTTTCAAGTAATTCCGCCTTGTCACCAAAAACCCATTGTGTAAACTCAGGGCGTGATCTTAACTCTGTGGGAATCATTTCACCAAATTCTTGGTCATAGTCTTGGCCTTTAATATGCAATTTGCCCATACCATAGTCACTGGTCGTTATATCAGAACAACTCAAAGGATCGAATAGCAAGGTTAAGATATAAATCGATCCTCCTCGCAACCAATTTATTATTTCCATAAGATTATTTTATAATCCCTACTATATCTATTTATAGGTAATAACATAATTATCAAATATGCCAGAGGGCCCAGAAGTAAAGCGAACTGCAGAACGATTGCATCGGTTGTTAGCAGGAACAAAGTTAGAAGAGGTAGTAGTAGAAGACCAAGGTTGGTTTCAGAATCAAGTAAGGGATGATGTCCAAGATTTTATGTCGGCAGTATCACGAAATCCCGAGATTGTAGAGGTGGATTGTAAAGGCAAGTTTATTTGGATGACGCTACAAGATGGATCTGATATTTATCATATTCATCATACGCTGGGAATGTCAGGAACTTGGCGATTACCCGGGAAGGGCGATGACAAGCATCGTCGATTAGTTTTTAAAACCGATAAGAGCGAAATCTGTTATGTAGATTATCGGAAATTCGGCACCTTTAAGATTTTTAAGAACAATCCGCAACGCTTACAAGACAAATTAGCATCATTAGGTCCGGATCTACTAAATAATCCGCCGACGGAAGAAGAATGGGTAGACCGAATTCGTGGTAATCATACCCGCAAGGGTTTCGGTCATCGAGAAATCACACAAGTCTTAATGGACCAAAAGGTTATTACTGGAATTGGTAATTATATCAAGGCCGAAGCCTTGTATATGGCAGAGATTTATCCTATGGCTTTAGTGTCAGATTTGACAGATAATCAATTGAAGAAATTATATCAGATGTCGTTGTGGGTAATTAATGCGTCTTATAATGCTCGTGGGGCAACTATTAGGAATTATAAATTGCCTAATGGTGATACCGGAGACTACAAATTTGAGTTCAAGGTGTATAGCAAGCCTTATGACCCTTTGGGATTCAAAGTAGTTAAACAAGAAACTGCCGATAAGCGAACAACCCATTGGGTGCCAGAAGTTCAAATCGATGGCAAGCCCCTGCAACAACAAAAGTTAATATAGTCGTTTGACGAATCAATCAATATGATCATCAATTGGGATTTTGATGATTATGAATGGCGAACTCAAAAGATGAGTTCTAAAATTGGTTCGCAAGAGATAGTGGGTCTTGATTATTTAGTGTGGTATAAAGAGGCGTTGCCATATTTCCAAGATTATTTTAGTGTGGCTAAAGAAATAGGTGACTCAGATACAGATCCACAAGATTTATTACCCTATGTTAATCAACCCGATCAGGAAATAGCACAAGAAATAATTACATTATTTTATGGTAAAATTGAAAGATATGGTATCCAAATGCCACAAGATTACAATCAAAAAATAATCGATGAATTTTATAATTATCTAATGGAGAAGATGGAGGGTGCCAAAAGGGTAGATGACAAATTATTTTGGATATCTGTAAAGACTCGCTTAATAGAAATAAAAGAATTGATTGCTTCCCGTTTGACAGATTTATATGTTACAGCGATGGAACTCCCGATATCATGGGAAACAAATCGAGATTATCAGACTTGGTATGAAATAGATACACGACTTTGGGAGGCTTATGAAATGTTACACGATGTTATAACCCTAAAGAAAAGATATCTTAATCTTAAAAACAATTATAATTGGAATGAATTGGCACAGGCTTTAGAGGTAGAAATCTTATTTACTGAATTAGCCGACGATATTTGGAATCAAAAACTTACGCAACGACAATACGAATCTCGGATTCGGGAAATAGTAAAATTAGGTTGGATACCTGATTTTGAATCAGTAGATCTCATAACTTGTCACAACTGTGATGGCACGGGTCAAAAAGTGTATAAACGAGGATTATCTAATTGTCAGGTTTGTAAAGGAAGTGGATATAAAAATTGGGGTGTGGTAAATAGAATTATACGAGATATGAAAAATAGTTCCCTTAATTTTTATCCATACGGTTGGGAAGTAAGTAAAAGGATGTTAAAACAATTAAAAGATTGGGAGTTGATATCATGAAAGTTTTAATTGTGGGAACTCCCTATCAAAGAAATCATTGGGCTATTATGGATTGGCTAACTGCACGAGGGTTTCATCGTTATGACCCGGGAGAAATTATGGTTAATACTAAAGGTCCTACGACGGCAGTTGATAAATTAGACCGAGCCATACAACAATTATTTGAAGAATGGCAAAATCGCACCGAAGCGACTTGGAAAGATCCGACTACTAAATTACCATCTCTTCCTAAGTTGTCTACCACGATGACTCCTGCTTTGGGAATAATTAATTGGACCCCTGATGACCAAAGAGGACTTCCAATTTGGCCCATTCCCGTAGATATCGTCTTTGTTTTAACGAATCCACAATACCAACGACAAATTAAATCTAATCCTCGAAAATTAAAATGGACTGATTGGTATCAACAGCAAGGCATTCCTGTTTTGGTAGTAAAACCCGATGGAATGTTTGACACACCATAAATTATAAATATCTGTGTAAATATATCGATATTATGGGCTTTAAGCAATTTGATGAAAGAATGTCGATCTGCCGGGCTTGCCCAGAACTGCAACGCAAATTAACTGGTTCGTATTGTAATATCTGTGGTTGTAATATGAAATTAAAGACCCAACTTCCTTTGGCTACTTGTCCTCTAAATAAGTGGTAGTCATGGGCAAGGGATATTATTATGCTTCTTGGGGTTATGATTTTACTCCTGACTCTAAAGGATTTTTTCGCTGTGGCTGTGGCAACAAGCATATTTTTGAGGCTGGTAAAACCTTAGTAATTATGTGGGACGGTGCCTTAGAAGCCTCACGAGATAAATTCGTGCCATGGTATTTACAATGTGCTTTTGAGAATCTTTTATGGCGATTATCATTGGAATAGTTTATATACCCTGATGAGATTTAATTATCATGGGAATAACAAGAACCTGTAAGCGATGCCAAAATGATTTTGAGTTCAAGGGCGGAAGTCTGTTCTGCACTCCTGAATGTCAGTCAGGTTGGGTTGATGACCGCAGTAAGATTTACTCGGTTTTCGTGAGAGCCAATCAAAACCGACCTCAAGATCTAAAAGAAGGAACTAAGATTTATGAGGAGTGGTTGCGAACCGGAAAAATTGAGTAAGTATAAATAGGTGGCCGATACCATGTATCGGCATGGATTTCGATATCATCGTATTTGATGTTCCAGAAGACCAAGCATGGTCAGGAGAAGAACCTTATGATGTCAAATCAGAAGCCTTGACTTATGAGGCTCGTTTCCGCTGTGAACCTTTAATGGCTTATTGTTATCAATGCACTAAGACTATGGATTATGATAGCAAGTGGCGAGAGCACCGACCTCGCAAGATGACTGCAGGAGATTATAAGCAATCATGGAAAACCATTGTTGATGAAACCAGCGAAACAGGATTTACCAATCAATGTTTACATTGTGGTTTTAGAATGTCAGAGTATGATGGTCCTGAGGGACTAATTCCCGAGCCGGAAGAAGTAGAAACTACCGAAATGGAATGGGTCAATGAAGGTTATCTTCATGATGGGGCTTGGTGGATCGCTAAAACCAGTTTCTTTGACTTAATGAAACGAGGGTTTGGCAAGGAAATTAATTATGCTTTCGTAATTGAAGGACAGGCTCGAATTATGCCAATTCACAAATTAGTAGAAATGGCAAAAACCCGGGGTTTTAGAGAACGAGAGGGAACTGATGACCTTGGTATTCCAACTCCCTTGTTTCAAACCATGTAGATAATCATATATAGTCGTTTGACCAATCAAACGACATGGATTACTTGCGGACTCGTTGCCGTCGTTGTGGTAGCACGACGGTAGCACAATCTTTAAGAGCCCTACAAATGTATACCGAAATATTAGCAAAAGATAATTCCTTAGATACTCTAAATGATATTGCAGGAGTAGCATCAGATCTCAATAAATTAACTAATGGCGAGTGGGAACCTTGTCAATGCCCAGAGGTATCTTGGGCTATTAATCAAGATTTACTATGGCGAAATTATTTATAGTCGGTCATCTAAGATAACTATATGGTTAATCCAATTCTGATTGGTTCAGTTTTAGGATCTACCGTAGCCTATCTGAAAAAGATTGGTAAGATTCCATATAGTTTAGAAGAAGCCTTAGAGATTCTTATGGGCCATCCCATTGGTGACGATGTTACTTGGGACAATGATGGGGGTAATTTGGGCGATGAAGTTACTTGGAACGCTGCCCCACAGCAGACCAAAGTTAAATTTCCTCGTGCTAAAGCCGATAAGATTGTAAAAAAGGTAGAAAAACATCTTAAGCCCTATGTGGTAGATATGATGGCTTGTGGATCTTACCGACGAGGTGCCCAAATGATTGGGGATATCGACTTTGTGTTAATCCTAAAACCAGGATATGAGTTGCCAGAGGTCTTGCCTGCTAACGAAGGCATTAATTGGGTCGGTAACAAAAAGGCCCAAGTAATTATTGATGGCGAAAAGGTAGACTTTAGAGTAACCACACCAGATGCATGGGGGGCTACGATTTTATATTTCACAGGTCCGGCAGACTTTAATATCAAATATCGATGGATGGCAAAAAAGAAAGGATTAAAATTATCAGAGTATGGATTATTCGATCGTAACACAGGAAAATACATTGCTGGTAAAACCGAAAACGATATCTTTACGGCGTTAGGCAGACCCTACAAAAATCCTGATGTCAGAAAAGGATTCCGTGCCGAATATCAACCTAATCAAAGTTTAGAAGATTATAGTCATCAAGACTTGATGACATCTTCCGTAGTTACCGGGGATTTTACGACAGATTCTCTGAAATACGGTTTCGGGCCCACAGCCTTGTCTGCTGAAGAAAGGTTTTATTATCATGGCACAGATGCCAGAAGTCTTGCCTCTATTTTAGAAGAAGGGATTAAGCCCACAGGAGTAGAAGATTCAGTATGGAATGAGGAATTAGAAGATGTTAGTCCACATCCTTATTATTATGAAGAGGTTGATGACTTTTTGCCCTCAGTTTTTGTAGCCGAAACACCAGAGGAAGCACAATGGTGGGCAGAAGAAGCCGGTAACACCGAAATTGTGGTTTTAAAGATCTCCTCACAAGTAGAAAACTTGGCAAACTTTTCAGATGATGGCGTTGGCGGGTGGAGAACTTCCGAAACTATTCCTACTAATTATATTGTAGATATTTTATCTTCTGAAACCTTTGAGGCAGAAGATAATTATGAGGCTACTTATGGCAAGGAACAAGCCAAGATTCGACGACGGCTTAAGAATAAAATCATGAAACAGGCTATTATGGGAACTAAGGCAGGTCAATGGTCGGCTCGCAAGAGCCAAGAATTAAAGCGACAATATGAGGACGCTTGTAATAAAAAAGGTTTACGAGCCTATAAAGGTAAGAAAACTCAAAAGCAACAAAATCTTACCGATTGGTCACAACAAAAGTGGGGCACCGCCTCAGGCAAGAAATCCAGTAAAACCGGAGAACCTTATTTCCCAGCGAAAGCCATCGAAGCCCTCAAAGATCGAGGATTATATGCTAAAGCCAAGCGTCAAAAAGCAGCCGCTACGAAGGCTGGTAAACAACACGCTCGTTATTCTGATGATATTAGAGAAGTTGTCAAACCTTTCCGTGCCGAATCATTTGTAACTTTAGATATTAAAGATATGGATCGATTCTTGCGAAACCGACGGTTTAAACCGGTAGATATTGTTTATCGTAATCGTCCTGTTAAAGAATGGGTTTATGAACGGGCCCTTCCAGGCCGTCCCAACCATGTAGTAAGAGTATATACCAGCATTAACCGATACGGTCATCAGAAAGGCCGGGGCCGTGATGTCGGGCGGGACGCTATTCGAGTGCAAGTAGTGTATCAAGATAATCAAGGAGAAACTTTGGTATCCGCACCTACCCGAGTGCACCGTATTGGCACTTGGGAAACCAATTTAGATAAACGATTATTGGCGATTGCGACGGAGAAACCTCAAGTAGTATTTGATAGTCGGGGAGAACCGATGACGCTAAGAAAGCATAAAGGCAAGTTATTTTGGGGTAGTCGAGATTATCCCAACTATAAAGAAACCCGACCCTTTTCGGCAGAAGAAGATCAATCTTCGGTAAAGATACAAGAAGACGCTCCGGAAGGTTGGACAGTAATTACCGTAGCCGATTGGGATAATAATTTTTACAAGGCGTATCAAATGGTAATTGAGGTCCAAGATTATAATCAAGCGTGGTCGATCGTAGAAATGATTGACGATGTTAATCTGCTCTTAAACAAAGTAGCCGAAACAAAGTTTAGAGAAAATCGAGTTGTAATTACGGTCTATACTTCTGGTGAGGGCATCACTTCAAAAGATGATTATTGGTGCGAAGAGTTCAACGAGGTTTTAGAAACCTTGTAAACAGAAGAGTATATAAGGGTAATAACACTACCTATGATTAGGTGGTGATAGGATGGCAAATGACAGACACAGCAAGGCTTTAGACATTCTTCGTCGTGGTGGCGTAATTAGGCAAAATAACGATATGTTCCGAGTGCAAGGTAATTCTGGAAATTGGAATGTTACCGTATGGGATGATAAGCATATTCAATGCACTTGTCCCGTCAATAAGATCCGTCGGCAAGAGTGCCACCACATTATTGCGGTCAAAAACTATTTGATTTCGGCACGAACCGGGTGGTCAATGTGGTGATGTTTAATACCAAGCAACGCCTAATGGCAAAACTTCAAAAGTTAGAGGCCAAATATCCGAAGGCTCGTAATCCTGATGTCCAGCGTCGGCTGGAACAACTTCGAGCCAAAATAGCCGATTTTTGATGCACCGGACCCAAACCTTTATATACTATGAGGGTTTAGAACCCATTGAAGCCGACGGGCGAAACACGGGGGTGATACGAATGCGATACTGTATTAAGAGGAAACATTGGATGAAGAACAACAAGGGATGGTCGGTGACTATCCTCGATCAAGAATTGAAGCAGTATGTCAAGCAGTTTTATGGCATGGCGGCTGTGGAGGAAGCAGAACGATGGTTGGAGAATCACAACTGAAACCGAAAGGTTTATAAGGGTGATTGATTCAATAGGGATTTGAAACCATTGGGGGTGATATACATGGGAAAAGGACACGCATGGGTAGATAAGCGAAAGGTCAATGCTTTTGACCTGATGAATGAGCGAGCATGGCTGACAACCGATTTGGCCGAAGAACTGAATAAGCATTATCGACACGAGATTCGACCTCGATCGATTTACAATGTTTTGAAAGGCGACAAGCGATTTGTGATGATTCGTAAGGTCAAGGTTGATTCGGTGGCACGAAACAAGTCGCACGAGGTTTGGCTCTTTGGCCGAGCCGACCGTGATTACGATGCTAACCATCCTTGGAAGGCGGTCTGATGGATTGTCAGATTTGCGGTAATCCTTGGGGTGTTGCCATTAATAGCGGTAACTCCTTTAAGGAGTATTCACAACGAGTGTATTGCATGATGCATATGACGGAAGTGTTTGGACAATTGGTGGTAATCAATGGCTCGTAAATGTGGGACTTGCGGCAAAGCCGGACATAATAGCCGAAACTGCCCCGCCTTAGAAGAAGACAAAGCATGGGCTGAGATCCAAAAAACTTTGGTAAAGCCTGAAGTAATTCATATTGCGATTTCCAGCCGTGGTAAACTTTGTGGGATTGAAAATCAATGGTGGCCGGAAAAGTATATGACGGATGAATTTGCTCAAACGCTTCCTGTTTGCGAGGAATGCCAACGGCTTTATCAAGAAGAATTTGAACGACCCTTTGATAGAGGGGTATAAATAACTATCGAAAACTATAAATAGGTAATAACAATAACAAAAGAGTTGATTGCAATGGATGATGACTATAAAGTTGATGTAAGCAAGTGTCAAGAGTGTGCAGGTTCTGTTATGGAAAATGTAGAAACGGGAGAAATGGAATGTCAGGACTGTGGCTTGGTGGCAGGTCAGGCTATTGATATGGGTAAGGATTATCGATCTTTTGCCGATGGCTCCGGAGACTCTGAACGACACGGAATGAAGAAAACATATCTTATTCACGATGGCGGTTTGTCTACCGATATTAGTGCGGGATATAAAGACGCACAAGGAAAAACCATTACGGGTGATTTCCGCAAGCGATTGTATCGCCTTCGCCGTCACCATCAGCGAAGCCGTGTGCAAAAGAGCAGCGAGCGAAACATGGTGCAAGCCTTGTATGAACTACAACGGTTGGCAAGTCACATGGGGCTTAGCGAATCGGTTCGTGAACAAGCAGCCTTTATTTACAAAAAGGCGGCGGAAAAGAAGTTGGTGCAAGGTCGTTCTATCGAAGGCGTAGTGGCAGCCAGCATTCACGCTGCTTGCCGTGATAATGGTATTCACCGCACCCTTGATGAGATTGGTCGTCACAGCCGAATTGGACGCAAGGAAATTGGTCGCACCTATCGTAAGGTTAAGCAGGATTTGGGTCTTAAGATTCGTCCCGCACAGCCAACCGGCTTTGTATCCTCTTTTTGTAGCAAACTACAAGTTCCGGTAACTATTGAAACCGAAGCCTTTACGCTGTTGGAAGATCCACGCATTCGCAGGGTAGCCGCTGGTCGTAGTCCTACGGGTATTGCGGCGGCAGTAGTTTATTTGGCTTGTATGAAGTATCCCGAAAATTATCGCACTCAGCGTGATGTGGCTCAAGCCGCCGGGGTTACTGAGGTCACGATTCGTAATCGATACAACGAGATTTGCGATGTCTTGGGATTAGATCGTCGGGTGTTGGGTAAGCAATAAACGAAGATACATATAGGTGACCGCCGAATAGGTGGTCATGTGGGATATCGCTACGGTAGTATTATCGGTTATTGTTATCTTAATAACATATCGTTTATGGCAGGTTTCTAAGCGTCCGCCCGAAATCCAAATTGAAACGGTAGTTGATACCGATAAGTTATTAGAACTGACGCATAAATTAGGATTAGCAGAACAATCTCGACAGCATTCTGAAGATACGGTCAGAGAACTTAGTCATCAAGTGGCTCGTCTACAATTAGAATTAGATAATTCACAACAAGAAGCCAAGAAACAAAAAGGGCGGGCCGCCTCAGCCCATACCTCGAAGGGACAAATTTTGGAAAAGTGGGCTCCCTTTGTAGACCATCCTGAAATCGATCCTAATTGGAAAGCAGAAAATTGGAACTTTATGGGCAATCCTATTGATTACATTGTGTGGGATTATCGAGATAACAAAGACCTTAATTTAGAAGAGGGTATGATTTATATCATGGATGTTAAATCCGGAAAATCACAATTGACAACTAAGCAACGCCGTATTCGTGATTTGATTAAGGCTGGTCGAGTCCAATGGCGAGAAATCAGATTGGAATAAGTATAAGTAGTAGAGTGGCCTAATCACAATTATGGATATGGTAGATTTTTCTACATATGATGCTCAGGGCCGTTATTTAAAGCCTTCAGATGTAGAGGAATTGCTAAAAGATAATGCTAATTTAAGTAATATGTTTTACCATCTTGGCATAAAAGATATCGGTAAAGATATTGATTATTCAAATTTTTGGCCGGGACATCGAGATCGACTTCTAAATTTCATAGGTGAAATTAGAGAATGGTGTGAGGATTGTATAACCGAAAAACAGGAAGGAGAAAATACAGTATGGGAGATAGATTACGATAACCCTGAAGACAGTTATATTGAATTAAAAATAACACAGATGGGAAAGGACTTTATGATACGAGGATGGAATTTTCATTGGGCTTCAGATCCAAGTAATCCAGCAGCACTTCATTTTACTAATGATGCCGAATTATGGATTTATGTCGGTGAAGATTATCAACAAAAATATGATGAGATTCGTGGCCCAGGCCGCAAGATTCCTTGGCAAGCCATTAATAGACGGGTGATATTATGAGTAAGACCGAAGAGGAACTGTGGTCACGGTTTTTGATTACCAATTATGGAGGTAATTATTTAGAGGAGTCAGATGTTTTAAATTGGAAATACCAATATGATGACTTAGACTTGATATTTGAGGTTCTGGAAATTGGTCTTAGTAATAACGGTAATGATTTAGCAGAAGTGGTAATTAAGAAGCCCGGAGATATTTTAAGAAAATTAAGTAGTAAAACGGGTGGTAATAAGCCTCTTGATGATAAATCGACATATGGTGGTAAACAAGCAACTAAATGGGTCGTAAGAGGTGTTAATACCGTCGTAAATAAGGTGACCTTTCCTACCAATTATGAATTGGTATTTGCTAAAACCTCAGAATTGTTATCAGGCTCAGGATGGGTGGGAAATTTTTGGTTAGTAGAAGGCTATTTCTTTAGTTTTGCCGACGGCTTTAGCACTATGGCGGGAGTCCTTTTTAAACAAGATGAACAAGGTAGACCAATTATGCAAATTTTATTGGGTGAGCGAGCCTATGAAGTGTATCAAGAAAAGATAAAACAACATCAATGGGATGCAATTAATCGGAGGTTAATTTGATGACTAAAGATAAAATAGAAGCCGTGATTAAGGATATTAGTGATTGGTTACTTCCGCAAGAAGGATTCCAAAAGGGTATGATTACGGATGTCAGTATGGAATTAGGTAGTGATACAGGATTAGATGGGTATCTAATTGCTAATTATGATAATGGTAAAGTCTATTTTGATGGGTGGTTTGCTGATTACGAAGAAGATTTATTTGTCGATATTCATGGCACAGAACCGGATTGGTCACAATTAAGATCGGGAGCAAATAAATTATCTGCAGATAGAAAAAGATATGCAAAAGGTGTAATGCCCAAAGGCTATCACCAAGCCATTAATTATAATATCTTACGAGATGGGAAATACCCCATTTCTGAAAAATCCTTTTTCGAATAACTATAAATAGTCGTTTGACCAATCAAACGATATGGGATATCGTCATTATGGACAAGTGTTTATCCCGGAAGAATATCGGGAACTCTATGAAGCAGGCATGGAAATGATGGGTAAAGTTAGCCGCCTGAAAGATAAGTGGTTTCCAACAGCCAATGATTATGACATGATCGAAGAAAAGAACGGATATGTGGTTTATTCATGGAGTGGTTGGAAGCGACATAATCCTTATTGGGAAAATTATATGACGGCCTTTTTTGATTGGATTGCAGATCCTGATACTCGTGAAAATAACATTGAGGGTTTCGCAGTAAACCCTTGGACAGATTACGAAGATCCTTATTTATCTGAAATTGCTGTGGCAGAATGGTCTGCTTGGGCTTGCAACCAAGCAACTGACTTTGTAATGTGGAATTATCCTGCTAAATACTGTGGCTTTTATGCTATTGGAGAAGAATTGGGCGATGTTGATATTATTGATGAAGGCATTGGTCTAAGTTATGTTAGAGAAATTGAGGGCTCTCCTGCCGGGGATGATTTACAAGAAATTATGGCTTTTGGTTTTGAAACGGATGATAAAGAACAAGAAAAACTTTATGAAAAGGCTTTGGAAGAAGCCAAGGTTTTTACATTTGTAGATTTAGATGAATGGAATGATACCAATTGGATTGTGGTGGGCAAAACTGGTAAAGATTACTACCGTCGGTGGACTACCGAAGAATCAAAATTCCTTGATGATTATTCAGATTATCAAAAAATGCATTTTTATTATGATGGTGACGAAGCGGGAGGAAGTGATTATTGGGATTGGGAAATCTATGTTAGCGATCGGGTAGTGGTAGATTATTATCAAGATTAAGAAGAAAGCATAAAGCGATAGTCTAATTCTCGTTCTATTAGTTCTACTTCTTCTCTAACCCTTCTAACAAAATGTTCCTTTTCAGAATCGACAATGGTATCTTCTCGCCAAGTTTTACCTTTATGAGTGACCCATAATTCACCTACCCAATAGGGTTGATTTAGGTTTGGTGGCGTGATATCTGCCCATACTTTTGGCATAAGAAAAGGTTCTATTTGTGACTATTTATATTTTGGGTATAAGGTATATAAAGGTGGAAGCATTAGTTTTCCAGATGCGATGTCGCCGTTGTGGTTTTCCGACTAAGGAAGGCTCAAAGGAATTGATGGCTAAATTGATGGCGGGCGAAGTTCTATCTAATGATGAAATCACGATTCTTCAATTTTCTGATGATCCGAGTTTTTGCGATTGCGTTATCTATCCGATGGCTATCAATTGGGAAGACCCTCCGAAGTGGTGGAAAGGTATATAAGGGTGGCCGCACACAAGATTATTTGCGACTAACGCAACAAGGAGCGTGATACAATGGTAAAGATTGAAATTAAATGTGCAGATGGATATAGTGCGAAAGAATGGGCAAAGGACGACGGAACGCTGGCTTACTTCCTTAAGGGGCCAACTACCGTAGCCAACGACAAGAGCGAGATTGGTCGCTACGATGTTCGAGGACAATACGCAGGTAAGTTTAAGTCTGCTTTTGGGGCTCGCAAGCGATTTGGTATTCTTGAAGGAGGTCGTGCCTCCGATCTTGCCGTAATTACTATTACTACTCCTGATGGCAACTCGGTATTTATTGGCGATGTGGATGCAGGTAAGATGTCTACGCAAGAGCGTATTACTCTGGGAATGTGTATTAACAACGCTACCAACTTGGTTTCTGCCCAAATCGGAGACTTGGAATCGGTTCCCGAAGGAATTGTAGGTCAAATCTATGACCTTGCCGACGCTCTTTATGCCGAGTATCAAACCCGATATGGCGAGGAGTGAACATGGAAATTCGCCTTGATTTAGGCAGTAGCCGTGTGTTAGTTTTCTCAGACTATGCTGATACCGATTATATGAAGGTAACAGTAGAGGAACAATCAGGTTCATCAACGATTACTTTAGGCTTGGTAAAGCGAGAAGACATTAAACGCATGGGTCGTTCTGTCTAATTACATATGCTGGAGTTCCCGAGCGGTCAAAGGGGGTGGACTCAAGATCCATTGGCGAAGCCTTCGCAGGTTCGAATCCTGCCTCCAGCACCAAATCAATAGATATAAATAGGTGGTGTTTACAACTTAGGTGTATGCTGGACTTAATGGAGTTTGCTGAAGAGCAAGGTTTAGAGGTTTCAGCCATTGATTACCTGATTAATAATCCCGTGCCGATTTCTATCGATGAGGCCCGAGTGCTACAAGCACGATGGGCTCTCCGTTGGCGACTTCGCAAATGCCGGGGCTGTGAAAGCGGATTTGATATTTCTTTAGGTGGTTTGTATTATCTGTGTCATGAATGTGTTGAGGAGGCTTTTAATTGAAACAAATTAGCGATGTCAAATTAGGATTTAAAGATAACGAAGTTATTGTAACTGCTGTGGTAGATATGGACCATAATGATAAAGATGATCTATATTTCGTGATGTTCAACATTTTGGATGATCCTCTTCGTTTCGTAGTAGCCGTAGCCGGTAACTTCGTAGATTTCTTAGTATCGAAAGGATATAACCGAGAAGAGATTGACCGATGGTTGTCTAAAAACCCTCAAAAGTATTTAGAAGGCATCGTGCAACATCAAGTAGAAATTATGCAATCGGCTAATGAGCGAGTTAAGGTAGTGATTGATAATCAAGCCTCGGCTGACCAAGCCCGAATGGTAGTAACTTCGCTGTTAGCCAAAGGACACTTTAATCAAGTTACCACTTATCGTTTCCCTGACGGAACGGAAGATACCAAACTGCAAAAAGTTCCGACGGGTGATATGGCCCGTGACCTCAAAATCATGTTAGAGATTATCAAGGATTGGGAAAACTTTGATTATAACGAATTTATGGATCGAATGGTGAAGCAACATGGATAAAACTTTAGAATTGGGAGAAGCCTTGCAACAATTTGAAGCGGCAGGACAACAGCCAGATGGTTTTTTGTATCGAGTTATTGTAATTCCCGGGGAGGATTTACAACCTTTTAGCACTTCAGTTTATGGACTCACAGTTACTAATGGATTATCCTTAAATCGTTTGTCTACGGCTAAAGATGATACCCAATATGAAATTTTTGATATCGTGGGCTTTCCTCAATGGGAAAACATGGAATCCGAAATGAAGTCGGCAGATAAAATCCTCAATCAAATTATTCAACAATCTTTAGAGATGAAGCATATTCAAGATGTCAGTTTGGCGGTGCATTTCGTAGATCATCCACCTGCCGAAGAAGATGATGTGTTTTGATTCTTTGGAAAATGAAAAGGTATATAAGGGTAATTGCATAACTGCATAATACAACTGCCACAACAGGCAGGGTAAATGGAAGTGAACAAATGTTTGACCCGATGAAGAACTATGTATATGCCAAGCGAAACCGTGGACTCCGTGTGAGTCTTGGTGGATTGAACCCCACAGGAGCCTCCTGTAATATCGTTGATGAATATGGCAACGACCAATTAGTTGGTAAGTGCCACCGTCAAGTATGGTATTCTAAGAAGCGGGTTCCTCGAACCAATGAAGCCGATGATACGAGCATGATTCGTTTCGGTGTCGGTGATGCTGTTGAAAATGAACTCCAAGAACAATGGGAAAAGCAAGGAGTTCTTTTGGCCTCTAACCTTAAGTTGAAGGAACCAATCGGAACCGATCCTGAAACCGGTGAATCGGTATATCTTTCTGGTGAAATTGACGCTGTGCTACGCTACTTTGAAACTGATAGCGAAGGTCGTATTACTATGATTGACCCTAACACCGCTATTGGTATTGAAGTCAAGTCTACCCGAGGTCACTTTAGTGAAAAGCACCTTTGCGGTAAGGGCAACAAGATGTATCCGGTGGGCTTTCCCAAGATGGAACACTTGATGCAAGCCGCTATGTATCTTCATACTCGCAAGGTGGTAGAAGACACTTATGGAGTCACTATCCCTTATTTCGTGATTGTCTATGAAATCGTAGACTCTTGTAAGACCAATCAATTCCGTATTGAATTGAGTAATGGTTATGATGGAGAAATCCTTGTTAAGACGATGGATGGACAGTTGATTACTCCCGAAACCGATCCCATGGTGCAATTGAAGGATAACATCATGTATAGTCCTATTCAGGGATTCACGATGGAAAACATCTTGGAAAGGTATATGGAATGTCATGAGAAGTTGAAGTCTGATACGCCTCCTGACCGTGAGTTTGCTCTTCGTTATTCTGATGAAGTCTTTGAAATGATGGTCGAAAACGGCACTCTTTCTAAAACCAAGACAAAGCAATGGGAACAGAATCCTCTTAACACCGTGGGTGATTGGCAATGCAGTTATTGTGATTGGAAGGATGAATGTTATCCCTTCTCGGTATTTACCGAATTAGTGGAATCAGGAGAACTTTCGGTTGAAGATGCGATGCGTGAACTCGGATTTTAAGTTGCCAACTTAAATTGTGTCACCAAAAGGCTATTGATAGCCTCAGGGGAAAGGATTAGATCTTGAGTTGCCAATAATTGATGCTTTGCGGTTCACTTTGATCGGGTTCAAAACTCCAATCCCATCCACCCATTTCATAATCAGGATAGCCAATAATGGTTTCATTGTTGGGTAAAGTAACATAAATTCTCACCGGCCATTCCCAAGAATCGTTTAAAAGATTCTTTGCGAGTGACCACCACACCGGCTTGCCCTCTTGATACTTGTAAGACTCGGCCCGAAGAGAAAGTTGAGAGCCATCTTTAAGAGTAAACTTTAATACGGAGTTTGAATTAAATCCATTTTTGATAAGGTCTTGTTGTAAAGGTATATTAATATGACAATATTCAACGAGTTCACTCGATTCATCATATTCAACCGTTTGATTCCCAAATATCCAATAAATAAATTGATAGGTGTTCCAATGTTGTTCAACTTCCCACATATATGAATAAGGTTCCTTATAATCTAATATAAAACTGGGACTTGTCAAAACAACTTCTTGTTCAAGCCACTTAGTAACTTGCTTTGCCTCAACAAAATGTTTGTTGGCCAGGGATGTCATCAATATACCCGGCCTACAATTACAGTAATATCGTCTAACTTGCCGCCTAAGTATTCTACTAATTGTGGAACGACTTCGTAATCAAGATCTTCGGGAGTTCGCTCACCATAGAGTTCTACCACGGCCTTTTGTCCAAAGGGTGCCCAACGCTTGTTATCATTAGCGGCTTGAAACGCCGCCGTAGCCAAAGCATCAGAAAGGTCGTCTTCTCGTTCTAACAACTTGGCGATTTCTTTGTGATAAAGATTATCCCATAATCCATCAGTAGCCAAGACTACATAATCTCCCGGCTTAAGAGGAATATAACCCCGATCTGCATCTGAAGGAGTTTCACCCTCTTCCGAAGATAATTGGTAAGGAAAATTAAAACCCATTGTTTGCTCTAAAGTTTCAAAGAGCATTTGTCCCTTACGATACACGGCTAATCCGGAATCGCCCAAATTGGCAAATTGAAGACTATCAGAACCATCAGTATGTTTGACGATACAAGCGGTGCAACTACCGTGAGGCACCATTGATTTGGTTTCTTGATAGGCTTGAGTCAAAACAGAAATCAATCCCGAAGTTTCGTCTAAAGCATTAATAGTTTCCGTAGCCATAGATGCCGCCCATTCTCTTGGATCTACGCCCCACTCGGCCCAACCACCAACGCCATCAAATACCGCCGCAGCAGTATAATCAAAGTTTTCGGTAACAAACCAAGTATCTTCACCACCCTTATCGGCTTTTTGAGGGTGTGGGATGTTAGATCCTTGCCATTCAATAGACACCATAAATATGATTTAGGCGATCAACTATTTATATGTTAGCAAAGTATATTAAGGTCGTCTACCTATGGATAAATATGTTCGTTCCTGTAACGGTAAGAGGTAATTGTTATCCTTATCGAGATATTTTGGCTGGCACATATCACTTAAAGTGGGATAAATCTCGTAAATGTTATCGTGGAGAAATGGAGATTCGAGGTCGTAAGATTGCTAACTTGGAACAATTTTGTAATCATTTTAATTTGCAGATGTGGGTTTCAGGTAATCCGGTCAATGTGGCCGAAGAAGCAGAAGAAGATGATTTTATTCAGCAAAAGGATTTTGATGATACTCAATTAGGAAAGATCGGTGGTCACCAACTTCCCGAAGAATTGGAAGCCACAGGATTTAAAACTATTCAAGTTACGCCGATGATGAAACCACAATACGAGATATCAGATTATTTTACCAATACACGATTTGGCACCCCTCGTCAAGAACAACAACAGGTAATTCCTGAAATTGCCGAAGCCGTGAAAGCAGGATACAAGAACATTGTGGTAGAGTCTCCGGTAGGTTCTGGTAAATCGGCTATGGCGATGGTAGTTCCCAAGATGTTTGATAGTCGGGCTTATGTGGTAACTCCTCTCAAGGGTTTGCAAAAACAATATCTTGATGAAATGCCCTTTATGAGATCGGTGATGGGTAAAGGCAATTATGGTTGTTCGCTTAGCATTGAGGCTAATTGTCGTTCTGAAGCCGAAGCCCAAAAAGCATGGGAGGCTCATCAGATGGGTCGCCCACAGCAAGAAACTACTCAAGCAGATTTAGCCCCGTGCAGCACAATTGGATTTAAGTGTGGTATGAAATTACCAATTAAGAAGCAACAAGTGGATTGGTCAGTATCAGAAGATAAACTATGTGAGTATTATCAAGCCTTGCATAAAGCCCACCATAACCGTTATTTTGTGGGTAATACCTCTTATCTTATGCGTATGAACTCCAGCGGAATGTATTTATTGCCTCGTGATTTCATTATTTTTGATGAGGCTCATACACTACCCAATACTTTGGCAGATTATTATGCTTTAACGCTTTCGGTAAAGAAGTTGGAAATGCTATTAGATATTCCCAGTTTTAATGAAATCATGGCTGCCCCTGAAGCCAATCAAAATGGTATGGCAAGGAAGCGAGAAAATCTCTTAACTACTTGGCATCCAGTATCAAGTCCAATGACATGGGGATTCCCGAAGATCGGTAGCATTAGAACCGATACTCCTAAAGACCGACAAGTTATGGGCTCGAAAGTATGGTTGATGTATTTGGAACGCTTGGTATCAGAAATTTCAGGCCGTATGAAACAGTATGATGAGAAAACGGTGCGTATGGCGGCTAACACGAAAAATTATCTGCAACGACTTATTGAAAGTCTAAAGACTGAACCGGAGAATATCATTTGGCAGTATGATGACGAAGAAGAACCTATTTTCATATCTTTTAAGCCTATGGATATTACCGATAGATCGGAAGAACTATTGTTGGGCTTAGGCAAGCATCGTATTTTCTTAAGCGGAACTATTGCCGACATTGATATTTATTGTCAAGAAATGGGACTTAAAAAATCAGAGACTTGTTACATTCAAATTAAGTATAGCAGTTTCCCGGTAACCAACCGACCTATTTTTACGGCCTTCAAGGGTGGAGATTTGAGTCGTCGAGGACGCAGGGAAGAACATTATCGTCAAACTGCAGAACGCATTGTAGAAATTGCTAATCAATTTCCTAATCAAAAGGGACTGATTTTGCCTTATACGGATGAATTAGAAAAGAAGATTTTAGAGGCTGTGGCCGATGTAGACCGCAATGTAGCCGACAGAATTATTACGCATTCTAAAAATCCGACGGAACGAGATCAGGTTTTCGAGAACTTTAACAAGTCACAAGGTAATCAGATTTTGGTGTCTACCTATGCCAACCAAGGTTATGATGGCGGTTCGGTGGGATTCTTGGTTATTCCCAAATTACCTTTCCCCAGTTTGGGAGATGTGCGGATTGCTAAAAAGTTGAAAGATAATCCTGATTGGTATACGATGCAAACCGGTGTCATGCTGACGCAGATGTTAGGAAGAATTGTCCGTAGTCCCAAAGACCAAGGTAAGATGTATATTATCGATCCATCGTTTGACTACCATCTTCGCTCTCAGCGTGATGGTGGCAAACCTCTTAAAGAGTTCTTACCAGAATACTTTAACGATGCCATGCAATCGCAACGACAAACAAAGTTATATTAAGGTGGTTGAACTATGGTTCGACATGAAGATCGCAATCGCCGGGAGAATGGCCTCAGGGAAAACCACGATGGCTAATTGGTTGGTAGACCACCAAGATTACCATAAAGTTTCATTGGCGGCCAAAGTTAAAGAGATTGCTCATGATTTGTTTGGTATGGAAGAAAAAGACCGGCCGTTGTTACAACAAATTGGTATGAAGATGCGAGAAATCAGACCATCGGTGTGGATTGATTATGTTATTGATTTGGGAAACCATCATGAAAACATTGTTATTGATGATGTTCGTTTCGTTAATGAGGCCAAAGCCTTGACGGAAGCCGGATGGAAGGTAGTTCGTTTGGTAATTGATGAAGATCTGCAAAAAGAAAGATTGCAGACCACTTATGCTGATTGGGAATCTCATTGGGCTAATCGAGAAGATATTAGTGAAAGCGAAGTAGACTTAATTCCCGAAGAGTATATTTGGGCAAATGTCGATGCCTCTTATGATGATTATCAAGACTTATTTTGATAAAAGTTTGGCGATGGTTTAGATCTTCCGGTGTTATTACACCCTTCGGGAATGTCAGCATAAATCATATCTCGATAACCGCATTTTAGACATCTAAAAGCAACTTCTCCTAATCGGGTTCCATCCCACTCTTCAGTATTAGATAAATACCGAGTAATCTTTAAATCATGATTGATACAAGGTTCTTCCTCATAATCTTCCCACTCTTCATTCCATATTTTAACATGATGGTTGTGACCTTGACGATAATCATCATAAATATCAGTATATTGAGGAATGTCTTCTATTAAATGTAGTGGGCAGTTAGCACAATCGATAGTAAGTTTAGATTCCCGTCCCTCATATCCTTCTGGAAGATAACCTATATTGTAATTAGTAATCGTTAATTGGTGTTCTAATTTAGGACTATCATAATCACCATAATCTATGCCTTCGTATTCTCCTCGACATTTATTGCCACAAAAATTACGCATTCCCACAGCCGTTAAGACCTCAATCTTGGCTGGAAAACCACAAAGATAGCAACGAGGATAAGATTCAGCGTTAAAGCGTCCCGAATCTTCATCGTAAATATAAGAAGAAACGGCAATGGCGGTGTAAAACCTTTTGAATAAATCCGGATATTTGGTGTTACCCTTAAGTTGTGGAGGAATAGGGATTGATTTATAAGATCGAGTGCCATTAGAATAATTCCATTGGGTAAGTCCTACTACTTTTTTGTCTTTGACATTGATAACAATAACCTTTTTCGATTTCAATCGGTTCACCTCAGATTTAAATCCTAATGTTTTGCTGGTAATTTTGTTTCCCGAAGCAGGAAGATAATCTCCTCTGATGTGCACTTGGAAATTTGTGTCAGATTTGACAGGAATCCATTCAATAGTTAGATAATCAGATAATAGGAAATCTGGGAGGTCTTCATAGTTGTAATCCCGAACAATCATTTCTTTCCATCGCTGTCGGGCACCGCCAACTCCATAATAATCTATGGCTTGGTTATCGGCCACCACAATAATATGGTTACCCACAAACTTATCGTCATCTAAATAGGCCAAACCAATTTCAAAATGGTGGGGAATTCCTTGAGCCGTTAATTGTTCGGAAATGGCTTGGGCGGCTTGACCACATCCACCCCGCAACCAATAATCTTCAGATTCGGAATAAAACAAACCAAAATCATGTTCATGGGTAAAGTATTTTTTATTAGCAATGGCTTTTTGGTAATTTTCTATGGAGTCTTCAAACCAATCTTCCCAAATGGCAATATCTTGTTCTGTTCGAGGACTTAAAGGTGCTACCATTGGGTCAAACCAAATCACATCGCCAGCCGGATTCAATCCTTTATTGGTAACTCGTAAATCTCGGGCAATCCAACCATTAGAAACTAAATAGCGTAACATAGCGGATAATCCTTTACGACCTACATCTTCCGTAGGGACAGCCAATTTTTCCATAAGAACTATCGCAACTTGACTACCATAGGGAATCTCTTCTCTAAACCTCTTATAATAAGATTTATTATCCTCTATATCCGTGTTACTCCATATTTGTTGCATTAATTGAGGTGTCATTTCAATAGTAAACAAATAATCGATCTCAGGAAGCCCTGGCGTAAACTCACCTTTTTTTTGGTCTTTCTTAAGTTGTTGAAACAACCGATACTGCATAACATTGATTACAAAGTCGGGATTGTAAGAATCATCAATACTCATAACTTTGATAACTTGGTCCGGTTCTTCCGAACTAAAAACAAAACCTAAACTGCCAGCATCAATAAATGTGCCCCACATGGTCACACATCCTGCAAGAAATTACCCGTAACAACTCCTGAATTCATAATCTCATAAGGAGTATAATCATTTAAAGAAGGTTGTTCGGATCTAAAAGTTGGGTCGTTGAAATAGTTACCAGATTTAATAGCCTCATACCAAAACTCAATGGCTGGAGTCTTCTTTTGACCAAAAGCAATCTTACCAAAAAGATTATCAGAAATCCAATTTTGATAGGATCGAGAACCTTGCACGACAGGATTTAATTCTACAAAAAGATTATCAAAAGTAATAGCCGACCAAGTATCTTGGTTTTCATAATCTTGAATTGTCGGTAATGGACACGCCAAAGGATCGAAGAAAACGGTAGTGCCGTTATTACGAGCCCGATAATTATCTCGGTTATCTACCACATCTCGAACTACCATACCTTTATTGATAAAATAAGTGTTAATAATCTTTTGCCGTCGGCGTTGAGATTTTTCGGAATAAATAGGCTTGGCATCACGGGGAAGATATTCCATAACGACATAATAAAAACTAACTGGCTCATTTTCTTGCATAGAACTTTCAGCCAAATAATCTAAATCAGAATAAAACTCGTTTTTGTATTGGGCAACTGAAGGACGATTTAATAATTCTTCTACTAAGCGTCCCGAGACTTGAATACTACCGACTTGATAAATCTTGGGCAACCATTTAGGTGCCTCCCGATCTTGCATAACTTTAGCCCACATCTGATAAGTGGCCCATGAAGAACAATACATCCAAAGATATTCTTCAGGTTCTTCTCGCTCACATTCTAAAAGTGAGTCATCGGCTACTCGAAATTTTAAATCTTCTAAAACTTGTAGAGAATTAGGACGATTAAGACTTGGCAACAATTTAATGACTTTGTTAGGTTCTAAACGATGTTTAAACACGATACCAGAGTATCCCATGCCTAAACAAGTTCCTAAATCGGCCCATTTCATGAACTACACCTATGATTTAATATCGTCGATAACTTCAATAATCTTTTTCTTATTTCGGTTAGCCCACCAAAGACCTAATCCGGCTAAAGCAATAGTAGTAAAGCCACCCATATTAATTAGGGATAAAGTTTTAGAATTAAATCCTTCGGCACCGTAAGCAGGTCCTTCGAGATCCATAATTCCCATACAATTATATTTGCCCAAAGTTTCTTGGAAAGCAAACCAATTGACTCCCGCATCATTGACTAAACGACCATCGGGAGCATTACGGTTTTGTCCGGATTCCGGGGTAATGGCATAAGGGTCTACGCCCGGGTTAGATTCTTTCATGGCTGCCACAATGGTTTGGGTATTAGGAAATACTAAAGTTCGCACACGGTTGTGAATTACATGGCGTCCGGTAGCCCGGCCATTACTATCCTTTTCGATTTGTTGATGGGGATATACTAAGAACTGCACGGTGTATTCGTTGTTATCACGAGCCGTAACATACTCTCGGCAAATATCGGTGGAAGAGAAATACTGACGACCGGTATAAATCTTACCATCTTTGAGAGGGTGACCGTGAATAGTCCATTTCTTGTTATGAAGTCCTTTACGAAGTCGATCTTGTGCCATCTTGGATTGAGGACTAACTTTGATAGCAGATTCACCACCGTAATCAGGAAGTCCTAATTGATAGCGACCATCATCGTCTAAATAAACATAACACATCCACTCTCGTTCTTCGTTAGTGTTGTCCGAATAGGTTTTCATTTCTTTAAGTGCATCGGCACTAAAGCGATTAAATTCTTGTTTCCAGGTCATAGATATCCCACCGTGTCATTTCTAATAGTCAAGGGTTTTCCTAATTTGGTTGCCATGCTCAGTCCAGAAGCATCAGTTTGAATTTTAGTGGGTCCCACCGTTTGTGATACTACGGTATAACTAATGTTATTGAGGTCCAAAAGTTCGCAGAGTCCAATAAGATCGGAATAAACACCATCTATCATGCTGATAGATACCCATCCTCTACCACCTTCACCGGCTAATAATTGGTCTTTGGTAAACGACTTTCGTTCTCCCGTAAGAATATTGACTCGCCAATCAACCATAGCATCAGAAGATACTTCTTGGGTTTGTCGCATCTTGCGTTGTTTCTTTAGACGAGCCTCTTCCAAAATCTTCTTGAGTTCTTCAGTTGTAGTAGGCATAGAAGGAAGATCTAATAAGTCTTCCATTTCGCCGGGTTCGGCAGGAGGTTCAGCATAACAGTCTAAGTTAGATTTTAGGAGAGCCATATATCCTGAAAGATTTCCAAGAGGACGCACTTTAACCCAATCTCCAAGTTCTTCAATAACTCGGACTTGAGAATTGATACCAAAAGAATCTGCTAAGGTTCCGGGGAGACTCCATGTTAGAGCCGCCCATTTTGGTAGCCATCCATCAGGATTACCATTTTGGGTATCGCCTTCGTCCATAGAGTGAATAGAAATATCGGTGTAATCCTCATTGTCGAGATAATTATCAATAAGGTTTTTAATTTGGTCTTCATCCAAATCTTCAAAATTCAAAACTTCCAAGTGAATGGGAGTTCTTTCTCGTTGCACAGCAATTTTGACAGGAACTTGTTTGGCTTGAGACATCATACTATGAAGCATAGGATTAAACAAGTAAACATAATTCAATAATTCTTCATAAACTTCGTGAGCCGAAGTAAATACTCCATCCAAATTAACAACGGTGCAGATTTGGCCTTCGGCCAACTCATCCATAGTTTTATCGTATTGTTCATCAAACTCATTGCGAGTTTCGGGGTCGTTAGGATCCATGCTACCATCATCATTGGCCTCATTGAAAGCCGTATCCAATCGGTTAGGAAGAGGTTCGCAGGTGAGGCCATCTTCTCCAGAGTCGTCAATCATTTCTTGAGCCTCTTCTTGAGAATCGAACTCAAGAGGCTTGCCATGTTCATCAGTCAAAAATTCTCCCGAATCTTCTTCTTTAATTCCCCACTTGCGTTCTCCAGATTTTTGAGATAATTCATCAGCAAGTTCTTGTAAATCATCTTGAATATCTTCATCACCCATGTTACCAGCAATATCGGCCACATCTTGTGCGGCTTGAGAAACAGAGGCATTATCAGAACTGTTGTTGGCTTCTTCAGCAGCCTCATGGAGTTTATCTGCCGCATCTTTCAAACCCTCAGGGTCTTGATTCATTTGGGCATCTTGGGCCATTTGTCGTGCCTCGGAAGCCATCTTTTGAGCCTCAGATTGATTGCTGGGTTCAGAATCTGATAATTGGTCACGAAGTTCTTGGGCTTGTTCGGAAGACAGAGATCCATTATCTTCAGCGTCATCGATAGCCTTGTTAGCAGCCTCTTCTGCACGAGCCATGTTATCTTTATCCTTTTGAGAATTGGGATTACCACATTCTTTGGCATCGCAAGCAGCATCAGTAGCCTCTTGAGGATTACCAGCATCGGCTTGTTGTTCGGCTTCATCAGCCGCAGCCTGACACTTTTCACTACGCTCTTCTTGTTGAGCATCGAAATCTTTTTGGGCTTGTTGTGCTGCCTTTTCTTGAACATCACTCATGGTTTGGTCTGCGGGGGCCGCATTAACAGGAGTTTCTTCTCCCGTGCCACCGCAATCACCACAGACTCCTTCTTGGTCACCAGATTCATCTCCTTGACCCTGACCTTGTCCTTCTCCACCATCTCCTTGGCCAGAGCCATCTCCATCTCCAGAATCTCCTTGACCACCACTCATTCCGGAACCACCGCAAGAACCACACTCACCACTTCCGCTTTCGGAACCTTGTCCACCTTCGCCAGAGCCATCTCCACCCGCTCCTTGACCGGAACCTTGTCCTTGACCCGATCCACTTCCATCTCCTTGTCCACCACTCATTCCGGAACCTGTCCCTCCAGTATCTCCGCCCTGACCAGAACCACTTCCGCTTCCGCTTCCTGAACCTTGTCCACTTGGGGAACCACCTAAACTGGGGGGTGATGGTGAAGGAGGTCCTCCGCTACCACCGCCGCCGCCTCCACCGCCGCCTTTTTGTTTTTCATTCCAATCGCCACCTTCAATACGCTTACCACCCATGATATCACCATAACAGGCGTTACGAGCCGCAGCATCTCCTCCGCTGGTGAGTATAACTTGAGTAGCAGAACAAGGTGTGGCTGAATTATTTAGGATTACTGATAACATATTGCCGGATTGCGAAATAACGAAATAATCACAACTGATATTATCTAAAGCATCTTCAAAACGATTAGCCCATTTTTCAGCATCTTTTTGGTCACCCAAGAAATCAAGTTTAACATCTGTATGTTTAATAAATGCCGGGGGAACGGCATCACGAGGGTCTTTAATCATCCATTCTCGAAGATCGCAAATAACTGAAGTCCAACCATCTTCAATAAATACTACGGGATGTGTGCCCGAAGTAGACACTTTTCCCGTATTAATATCAAGAAATGCAGGGCTACCCATAGGTATAATTGCTTCGCACTACTATATAATATTTTGCTTTATTTGACAAACTCAGAAGGTATATAAGGGTGGTGGCAGACACTATCTATTACACCCGACAAGAAACAAAACGGGATAACAAAAAAAGGAAGTGAAAAAAATGAGTAACAACGCAGATGATATTGCAGCATTTATGGACGAACTAACTGCCAGCCGACCAGCACCGAGCAGCAACCGTGGTCCTCAGACCCGGTATGATACGATTAAGCCTACCTTTGGTGAAATCTATCGCAACTACGCTTTGGTATCCTTTAACAAGGTTGATTCTGACCTCAACGGTGAGAACTACTGTCTTCGCATGGTAAACCTTGAGAACGGACGCCGTGAAAAGGTCTATCTTGGTGGCTACGAGCGAAACGACTTTGAGCGTTTCATCAACAACAACAACATTATCACCGAAGGTGACGATGGCAAGAAGGTATACCACCTTCCTGTGAAGATTGATTTCCTTCGCCAAAAGGAAGAGTCCAAGAAGAACCCTGGACGCACCTTCAACACCTTCAACGCACTACCTCGTGGTAGCATCACTCGTGATGAACTCCCCGAAGTCCCTGCTGACCAAGTGGTTTCCGACGACGAGTGAAATCGTCCTCGCCAATCTTAAGGACTCAGGCGGCTTAGCCGTCTTGGGAATGACTTGAGATCTATGGTTCAAGTTCCACCACGCAGCCTTTAGGGGTTGCGGTCAAAACCCTTGACCCTCCGTGTGCCGTAAGGCAACTCGGTTTAAAAAGTGCCACTACACTACGCAAGGGATAATTTGAACTGATGGGAGTTTGGTTTCACCACCGAACACCTGTCTGCGGCCCACAGGTTTGAGGCGGACACTTGAAAATAGAAATAGGTGATGGCATGAGGGATTACTATGGACTCGGAATTGACCCAATTCGTCGAATCCTGTGTAAACTCCTTTACGGACTATGATGCTACGGTAGCCGAAGTTTATCAGTCTAAGATTAGTTCTCGTCCTCGAAAGGGTTCGGGAATTTGTATCAAGATTGAAGACTTACCGTTGGTGAAATCTCGGAAAGGTGCTAAACCGACTCGATCGTTGTTAGACCCTTATGAGAAGATTGCTATTCACTTTGTCGTTAGCGATGGTAGTAATGCCGTCAAATGTATGGCTCACAATGGAGTTACTCTCATTCCTGGGGGTATGCCTCCTGCCGATTTGACGACGGCTCTCAGCCTTTTGACTGATTCACAGCGTAATGGTAATCAAATCCAAATTTTCGGGAGTTACCAACTCCATCAAGGAGAAAAGGTGTTTGTAGTCGAAAAGATAGAACCACAGAATGACGATAAGCAAAGCCAACTGACGACAGAACAGTTTCAAAAGTTTTTGGCAGTATGTCAAGAAAAGAAGGTAAGTCCACTCAAATTGATGATGGATGATAAAACTCTTTGGCGTCATGTTTATGCGGCAGATAGCATTAAGCAAGCCGTGTTATTGAATTGTTTAAGCCCGTTTAAGAAAACGGATATGATTCATATTGCGGTGATTACCAGCATGGGTGAAGGCAAAGACCACCTAATCGAAAACATTATGCAACCTTTGGTGCCCACAGGGGTAGCCTCGACAGGAAAACTATGCACAATTCCAGGATTGTTTGGAGCCATGAGTGGCGAAGATCTTAACTCCGTAGAATTAGGTTTGATTGGAAAAATGAATAACGAGCGTATTGCTGTATCCGAGTTTCAAACATGGGGTTCAGATGTCTTTGGTGAACTTATGAATATGTTGGCTAATGGTTATTATACTATGCAGAAAGGTCAAATCGATGTGCAGCGTGATGCTTGTCTTAATATGAGTTTTTGGGGCAATCCTGATAAATCCTATTCTGATAAGATGGATAAGTTGGCGATGTTGGATGTCTTTAAAGAGTATACCTTCCAAATGATTAGCCGTATGACTTTAATCTTTGCTCAAATGAGTTTGACCTATGGTGATGATAACGCTGATAAATTCGTAAAAAGGAAGATCATGGATAACATGACCGGCAAGTTTGAAACCCCGCAAGCCAAAGCCGAATTGAAAATGTGGCGACGATTCTTTAAGGAATATCTTCGTTATGTGAGTCGTTTAAATCCTGATATGGATGTTATTGAAGATTTTATTTGGCAAGAGTTTAGTTCCGTAGAAGAATCGGAAGAGTTCAAAAAGGTATTTCTTCAACGAGCAGAACGAGAAAACCGTAAGTTCCAACAATTCATTAACTTGTGTAAAGGCTTAGCCCGATTGAATGGAGATTCCGTAGTTAATTCTAATCACCTTTATCAAGCCAAAACCTTGTTTAATACCTCCTTGAAAACCCTTATTGAGAACATTCCTCTTAATGTGGATCTCATGGAGGCTGATGGCAAGGTGCAACAATTGTATGCGGCTTTGGTGCGTAATTCCGATAGTGGACAATATGATAATTTGTTGGAGGCTAAAAAGCGTATGTCGGATTTAGGATTGTCGTTAAGCGATGATATGAAAACCAAATTAATTGATATGGGAGTCATGGATATTGTAGATGGTAGAATTATGTTGTATGATTTGTGAAACTATAAATAGATGGTGATGAAATTGACAACTATGAAGCCGGAGACTATTCGCCGTTGTCGAGTAGCCCAAAGGCTAATGGATCAACAAGACTTGGGATTATCAGCCGCCGCCCGTCGTGCTAAAACCACTTCACGCACTCTCAAGAATTATTTTCAATCGGTGGGAATTAAAATCAAGAAAGTTCCCGGGGGTCAGTATCGCATGGTATTACCTCCTAAAGAATTGCGTGATAAGTTCCTCAGGCGTATGATGGATGGTGAATCCGCTACTCAAGCAGCCAAAAATCTGCATACTTCAGTTAAGAAAATGCGATACCAACGATTCGGATATGGGGGTAAATATTATCCGATTCTAAAGAAAAATCCAATTACAAAACGCTGGGAACCTAACTTTGTATGGGTATCCGATTATTCGGTGGTTACCTATGGATATTTGTTGGGATTGGGAGATACGGTGCAAGGCCACGATACACAGATGGGTCCCAAAGCCTCGGCTACAAAAGCAGATCCCGCTTATGCGGATATTTGGTGGCAAGTGGATTTCGATTCTTTTGAATCAACTTTAGATCCGCAAAGTCTAATTGCAAAATACAAAAAACCAATTATGGATTTACTGAAGAAAGAATTGGAAACGGCTACGATTACCAATGCGGCGTTAGTAGCCTTATTTGGAACTAATGCTAAAGTAGCCGCCGCCGCTACTGCTTCCGGACGCACAGGAAACTTCAAAATCACAGAGTTAGAAAATCTTTTGGAACGCTATGATATTCATATGGATGGTCGCATGGATAAAATCAATATGGGTGTTGATGATTCTTTGGGAACTAAAGGTAATTGGGTTTTGAAAAGAGCCATTAGTGCTGCCGGGGGCAAGAGAGCACAAGGAAGATTTCAAGTTATGTTTATGAGAAGATCGGGATTGACTACTTATCCTTCTGCCGGTCCTAAAACGGTGACTCTAAGATATTCTCTTAACAATGAGTGATGCATAAGACCGCAAAATAGATATACCAGAAACAACTATACTAATTTGGGATTATATTGCCAAAAGAAATCACCAATAAATTATGCGAAGTGTGTGGAGAAGCAGCCCATTGGGAATCAAGATTAAGTCCGATGGGATTTATTAAATATGATCGAAGTAAAGGATTTAGTGATTGGACTAATTACTATTATTGTGAAACTCATTTAGACCAATCTAACGATTCGTTATGGAATCGATTGAAACAATTCAAGATTGGGTAATTATATATAGTCGAATGAGGAACCATTCGACATGATTAATCAACCGTTTGCAGGTCAGACGGTATGGTTTGTCTTTATCGCTGCTTACAATTATAACAATATTGATTGGGAAAACTACGAGAGAGAAATAATATTTAATAGTCATCCTATGTATTTATTATCATCTCAGAAAGAAATATTTGAAACTTTTGAGTTAGAAGGAAAAGAATTTAAAGAGAATATCAAAGAGCGACTCAAAAAGTTAAGCCCAAGCGATGAAAATAAGAAGTCCCGAGATATATATCAAAAACTTGTAGGTAGTGAATGGTATTGGCGACGAGTATTAGATTTTGCAAACCAGCCTCTAATCCAATTTGCAGGGGTTGATGATAATGGAAATACCTTTGATGAACAAAAAATAGGAGAACTTCCAAAATGGTTAAAATATTCAAAAAAGGTGACTATGGAAATATGGGATCATCAATCTTATCATAATAAAATATATGAGGAAAGCGATGTTTATTGTTTTATGGAGGTGGTGCTGTGATTAATTTTTCAGAACTTCCGAAGTGGTTTAATAAAAGATTATGGGTTAAACAAGTAATGCAATCAGGATTAAAGGGAAAATATGTTATGAAGATTTCCGAAAAAGGTTGGATTACCCAAATCAAAAGTTTGGATATAAATTTGCCAGTAGAGTTATCAAGGGATTTTAGAGATGTTTTCAGAGAGGGTTATTTGCAAACTCAAGAACTTGAGGAAATAAATCCAGAAAGTTTAGCCAAAATTATTTGGATGGGTCATTATGATGCCATAAGTAATAGAGATCATCTTCATTATTTGTATCATTATTATCAATCACAATTGTCAGATTGGTATGATAGGTATTACGGTTCAGATAGATTTACCATTTATCACGATAATGATGCTATCGCTCGTCAAACGATGTCAGCCTCTGAAGATGAACGAGTAGTAATTTTTGAGATAAATCCCCTCCCGGGATGGAGTATCTCGATACCACAATGGGATCCAACATCTTGGGGCTCATTAAGTATTTTGTTTGGAGGAGAATCCCATGATTAATTGGAGCCCTATGGGAAATCCTCCTTTTGCCGATACTAAGAAATGGAGGCAAGCCCGAGAGGTATTGTCCTCATGGGGATTAATAGGATCTAATCAAATTCATTTAGCAGGAGTAAGTTATGGTCCCGAAGATAGTCCGAGTGATTGGAATTGGGATTGTTCATTTGACATCGTCAAAGATGCTAAAGAATTGTGGGACGAAATTTTATATGGTTTGGAATATATTGATTGGGATAGTAGTAGATCTGAAGCATCACCGCCGAAGAGGTGGAATACACAATTTAAGGTTTCCGTTTTGTCTGATAAAACTTACAACCAAGCCGAAAAAGATTTGGAACAGTTTATAAGTTCTGTAATATACGAAATTAATGAGATTTTATACGAATTCGATTTAGAAATTGATCCTTCAGGAATCAAAGTATTACGATTAAATGCCGGCCAAGACCAAGAAATAATAAGTAGTCATCGAGAGGAATATGAAAAAATGACTTATCTGTGGGCAGATTATGAAATCCAAATCAATGTTGATGAATTGAAGGATATAGAATAGATGGTGCCGCCCTCGGTGGACCGAACTAACGGTCTAAGCCCACACACCGAAGGCAATGGCTCCCTTTCCCCAGAGGTTCGATGAGCCTCGGAGCCAAAGACACCAAATTATAGTGGTGCGATTACCTATATATAACTTTAGATTGCGGCTAATTGTCCGATAGGTCGGGAGTCTACTAATTCATAATCATTGTTAGAATGTTTAGTTACCATTCCTCGTCGAACCATAATGGATAATAGGGAAACTACTTGATTTAAGGTTCTACCGTGTCGAGGTTCATGACGAGAAAATAAATAAGTGATAGCGTCACGATGAAGTCTTCCTCGCTGACTAAGAATTCTTAAAAGCGTGTATCTAACTTTAGTTTTACGGCGGCCTTCTCGGTGCATAGTATAGAAACATTCCCGAGAACAAAATCTTCCGGAACCATTACCGTTAGCACCTGAAGAATCAGAATATCGGAGATCTTTAGGATTGCCACACCAATCACAATTGTGAGAAATAAGAGGATATTTCCATTGGTTTTTATGTTTTTTATAATCCGAAAGAGGAACTTTTTGCAAGCCTTCGGAATAAAACCGACGACAATAATAACTACAATAATCTTCTTCTACAAAATCTGAGGTAGATCCCAAAGTGATTCCACAAGGGCATTGCATGAAAAATATGATTCTTCAATTATATTTATATCTTATCTCCAAAGGTATATATAGGTCGTCACAGAAGTGATTATTATGACAACTTTAGACCCTATGGTAGTAGACGCATTGATTGGACTTGGCGGTGCCGCCGCTGGATATCTTACTCATTGGTGGCAAGCCAATCGTGGTAAGGTAGTAGAAACTCTTTCAGAAGAGATTCAAGATGCTATCGACCAATTGGAAGATGCTACGGGCTTGGATATTCCTGACGAATGGGAAGACAAGGTAGAAGACCTTGTGGAAGATGTGGTAGAACGCCTTGAAGATACTGCTGAAGAAGTAGCAGAAGCCGTAGAAGAGGGAGATTTATCTGAGGTTGCTGAAGTAATTTCCGAAGCCGTAGAAGAGGCTAAGGCCGACCTTGATGTAGCCATTGAGGATCTTGAAGACCTAACCGTAGCCGGACTTCGTGAACGCCTAAAGGAATTGGGCGTAGATATTACGGGTCGTCCTCGTAAGGCAGAACTAATTAAAATGATTGTAAACCATGTAAACGGAGGTGAAATGGAATGAATTGGAAAAAGATTGGTCTTGGAGCAAGCCTCGCTTCTATCTTAGGAAGCATCGCTGTATACTTTGCACATGACGAGAACCTCGGTATCTTCGTCGGTCTATGGGCATCAGCACTCTTGCTGCTTAGTGACCGTATGGCAGAAATGACAGAGTGATTTAATCGTTCTTGACTTCAATTTTGTTAGTCATAATGCAACACACTTCACCATCGGATTCGGTGTAAAATCGGGTTTCAAGATTCCAAAGACCTTCTCCGAGGTTTTTCCAATCGCTATGAGCCAAAGTGATTCGGTATTCGCCCGTTCCGGATACCGTATATGTGGGTAAGACTCCGTAATCAACGGTGCTTTGGTAAGTGTTATTGTGATATAGGCTAAACATGAAATCTATGTCGTCTTCACAATCGTTGTTGGATTGAATAATCATGGCGACTTCTAATTCGTTGCCGTTAATCAAATACAATTCAGCGTCTTTGTGAATCAAGTCCGTTGCACAAGTCGGCTCGGATTCCATCGTGATCCATGCGGTTGGACCCGACCAAGAGGAACCATCATAGGTATAATAATCTACGGTGACATAGTAATCGCCGGGAGCGAGATCAAGGTAATGTTCGTTAATGATAAATTCATTGTGAAAATCATATTCTAAGACTCGGGAATCATCTCCGACCATGATTTCAAAGTAGCCGTTGTTCATGTGGATATTACATTGGTTTAAATCTCGGAAGTCCACTTGCACACGAAGGTCGTTGTTATATCCTTGTCCGTTGTGGTCATGGTCAAAAATGGCTTCATTTTGCCACCACCAATCAGGATTACAATTATTGGTTTCGTTGCCTCCACCGCCATCGTCCCACCAACAAGAACCGTCATCTTCAGTAGCATCGGGATTGTAATTTTCAGCATCCCAAACGGTGCAACCCCAAACTACTTCATAGTTATACGGGTCATAATTGTCGTCATCCGAACCCACCATGTCAGTAATTCCGAGAACTTCTAAACCAGCACCACCCGTTAATAATAGGAAAATCGGGGCCAAAGTAAGAATCAGTTTTTTGATGTTATCGGCTTTGCGTTGTGCCGATTCAATGGCTCGATCGACAATGTCACCTTCTAAAGTGGTTTCCACTTTGACCTCAGTTTTGTTGTCTCCACCGTTGAGAACGGTGTTTTTAGTAACTTGTTGATTAATGGATTGCACCGTAGTAATCAATTCGGCGGCTTCTTTAAGTTGAGTAACTAAATCTTTATCCTTCTTTTCTTCATTAGAAAGGTTTACGATACCATCATCCATAAGGTCATCAATAACTGATTGCACAGATCTTCCCGTAGCCTCAGCGATAACTTTGGCTTTCTCACGGATTTCATCAGTTACTTCGGTTATATTAATCACCTCACGACAATCGAGTTACTAATTCTGCTTTAGTGCCACTGGTAGACAATCCTTTGGCTTCACAGAGTTCAATCAATCGTGATTTGGTAAGGGTAGACAAATCAATTTTTTGAGCCATGGTTTTGATGTTTTGATTAGGTTCTTGCGTATCGCAAGGAGTTTTATCTCGCAATACGGCTCGTTGTTCACGCCATCCCATAGTTATCACTCCTTCTTCTTCTTATTAGAAGCAGATAATTCTTCACGCAGCATAACAATTTCTGCAACCGCTTCGGCCAATTGTTCTTCCATAGTGTCTATACGAGTGTTTTGAGCCCCATCAGTAGCCGCTTGTTCGGCATGATATTCTTGATGAGGATTGCGTTCCATGTCCGCAGCGTGACGAACCCGAATAGCATCCATATCTCTTTCGTGGCCTGCTTGTGATTCATAGTCTTGCAGTTGAGCACCCTTTTCTTGATTCCAAGTTTCCAAGATCTTGGTGACAATAAGCAAGGCTGGACCACCGATAATAGCCAAGATTGAGACATACTGTTCAGAGTTGTCCAAATACTTCATGTCCCATGCCGTGAGGCCGAAGAAACCGACGGCGAGGAGAACCCAAGCATAGACAATAAGCAATCCGGTGCGTTGCATTAGCCAATCATTATTAGTTTTTTGTGGTTTAGCCATAACTATCCCTGACAAGCATTGGGCTTTGCAACTATATCTACTTTTGCATATCTATATATAGTTAAACCCCCTATGGTCCACTATGTCCCTTTCGGAAGATATCGAAACTCAAGGTCACAAAACTATTTTTGGCATTCCAGAAGATATTGCCTTGGTCTTAGCCATTGACGCCGTTTTAATTGGTCTACGCTTGGCAGAAAAATTGAATACCAAACAATTCGTGGGTGCTAAAGTAGCAGGCACTTCGATCTTGATTGGAGCCCATCTGCTCTGAAAAATATATTAAGGTGATGACGATAATATCGTCATATGGTTGCGAAGCGTATTTCCGAAGAGGAATATCGTCAAAAACTACACGAGGGTTGTTATCAAGCCTATGATATGGTCAATCAAGCCAAATCGCAAGGCTATGACCCGCAATTAGAGATCGAGATTCCTATGGCAACCGACCTTGCAGAACGAACTCAAAAATTGTTGAAGTTTTTGCATGACCGTAACACAGCCGCCCAAATCCGAGAACTCAATGAAAAATACGATGGTAATCGGGAACTAATGGCTTTGGATATTGCTCGAATTGTCTGTGCGGAATCTTATCTTTATGGTATTAAAAATAATTGTGAAGTTTGCACAGGAACGGGAGAAATCAAGCGTGGACGAGGGTTTATGAGTTGTGATGACTGTGGTGGAGCCGGGTATATTTTAGCCTATGGGCCACAAGTCTTAAGCAATACTATCCAAGAAACTTTGCAGGAATTTCAAAGCAGTTCTAAATCCGGAGATCGTGTCAGACAAGCCCTATGTATGTATCACGGTATTTGTGCAGGGTTGGCGGTATTAACCGAAGGCATTTTGGTAGCCCCGTTGGAAGGTGTGGTGAGTTGCCGTGTAATTACTAATCAGGATGGAACCTCTTGCTTAGCCGTTAATTATGCTGGTCCAATTCGGAGTGCCGGGGGCACTGGACAAGCCCTATCAGTTTTGATTGCGGATATCTTGCGTCGTGACTTTGATTTAGGGGTGGCCGTTGCCACCTATGAAGAAGTAGAGCGATATAAAGAAGAAGTCAGCATTTATCGAGGTTTACAATACCGACCCTCTAATCCTGAATTAGAGATCTTGGCAGGCAACTGCCCTATTTTCGTGGATGGTGAAGGCGTAGGAACGGAAGTTACTGGACAGCGTGATTTGGCCCGAGTTAAAGATAACAAGGTTAGAGAAGGTGCTCTCTTGGTTATGTGCGAAGGGTTAGTGCTGAAAGCCCCTAAAATCCTAAAATATGTGGACCAATTACAATTGGATGGTTGGGATTGGCTAAACCAATTTTTGAAGACTAACAAAGGAGCCGCAGAAATTAAACCTAATCCCAAATATATGGCTGAAGTGTTGGCAGGACGACCAATTTTTAGTATGCCGATGGCCGAAGGTGGTTTTAGACTCCGATATGGTCGTAGCCGATTGGCAGGATTGGCGACTACGGCGTGTCATCCCGCTACCATGAAGGCTACCAGCGGGTTTGTTTCGATCGGAACTCAAATGAAGTATGAGCGTCCGGGCAAAGGCACCGTGGTAACGCCGTGTGATACTATTCAAGGGCCGTATGTCGAATGGTTAGATGGTTCTGCCCACCGGGTGCAAGATGCTAATGAAATCGTTTTGGCGATGCCTAATGACCAAGAATACAACATTCGTCAAGTATGGGATTTAGGAGAACTTTTAGTTCCTGTGGGAGAATTTTTAGAAAATAATCACCCACTTATGAAGTCACCTTATGTTCCCGAGTGGCACCGTGAGGTGTTAGCCGAACAGGGTATATCTTTCCCCAGGGATTTTATTGAGTCGGTGCAACAAAGTAAGGTGTATAAAGTTCCTTTGAATCCTGAATATGTGGCAGCAGGATGGCAAGATCTAACCGCAAAAGAGATTTATCAATTATTGAGTAATTGTCATCCTTCGCTTTGTGCACAAAAATTACAATATAATGGTGATAACCAATTAATTTATCGGGCTAACATTAATATCGATTCGGAGAATAATCTGTGGGGTGCGGAGAATTCTCTGATTTTGCATATGTTGGGAAATCTATCTCCTCCTAAAGACCAAGAAAACCCTATGGATTACCTAAGCCGATTAGCAGGAATTAAAATTCTTCCTCGCACTACTTATCGTATTGGGGCTCGTATGGGTAAACCCGAAGGCAGCAAAATGCGTGATATGAAACCCAGTCGGGCTCATTGTTTATTTCCTATTGGCAAAAGCGGTGGTAACACCAAGTTGATTAACACGGCAGCCCCTAAAGATGAAAAGGTTGGTATCTCTTCCAGATTTTGTCCCAAGTGTAAGCAAGAAACCCACCTAAGTTATTGTCTTCAACATGGCGACCCGGTGGCTACTAATTATCACGAAAAGAAGTGGCGATCGGTAGATATGAATCAGATTTGGGAATCGGCTTTGGAACGCTGTGAGGTAACTACTCCGCCAAAGGTAAAAGGTGTAGAAACCGTAAAGAACTCTGAAGGCATTACCGAACCTATGGAAAAAGGGATTTTGAGAAGTAAGCACGAGGTTTCGGTGTTTCGTGATGGAACTATTCGGTTTGATATGGTAGATATTACGATGACGCACTTTAGACCAAAAGAAATTGGATTGTCGGTAGACAAGGCTCGTCAATTGGGATATTTAGTTGATTCTGAAAATGATACTTGTGAGATTTTTACCCAAGATGTCGTTATTCCTCAAAATTGTGTGGAAGATCTAATTCGGGTATGTCAGTTTACTGATGACCTATTGGTAAAACTATATGGTATGAAGCCGTATTATAATGTGGCAACGCCAGAAGATTTACAAGGTCAGTTGATTATGGGCATTGCCCCACACACTTCAGGGGCTATCTTGGCTCGTATTATTGGGTTCTGTGATGTCAAGGGTCACTATGGTCATCCGTTCTTTCATGCTGCCAAACGCCGTAATTGTGATGGCGATATTGATGCTATTATTATGCTGACTGAAGGATTGCTCAACTTTAGCAAAAAGTTCTTGCCAAGAAGTCGTGGTGGTCAGATGGATGCTCCCTTAATTCTTACGATGGGAATTAATGCTTCGGAAATCGATAAAGAGGCTCTCAATGTAGATACCAGTTGGAAATACACTAAAGAGTTTTATGACCTTACTTGGACAGATCTTCCCAGCCCTAAGGAAGCCTTAAAGACAGGAATTGAAATTGCAGAATTACGACTCGGAACTCCCGGGGAAAGTGAGGGATTTGGGTTTACCCACGATACCGAAGATTGTAATCAGGGTCCGGAATGGAATCCGTATAATGATAAAGACCTCAATCTAAGTATGAGGCAGAAAACTATGGGGCAATTTGCTTTGGGAGAAACCTTATTTGCGGTTAATAATCGCAAGCAATCGGCTAAACTAATTGATACGCACTTGATTCGAGATATGCGTGGTAATCTGAGAGCCTTTGGACAACAAAAGGTGCGTTGCACAAAATGTGGTGCCAAATACCGGCGAGTGCCGATTAGCGGGAAATGCATGACTATTACCGGGAAAACCCGAGATAGTTTCACCGGAGAAGAAGTTGAAGTGCCGTGTCCAGGAAACCTAATTATGACTGTAAGTCATGGTGCGGTAAGTAAATACGATGGGCTTATGGGCGATATTATCGATCGATATGGCTGTGAACCCTATATTACTCAACTATATGAATATGTGAGTCAATGGGTAGAATCAACTTTTGAAGATCCGAGTAAAGGCAAACAACAAACTTTAGATTTTTGATAAATCAAATATACATAGAATCATTGTTATCTTCTTTGATAGGTAGTTCAGTTTCAGATTCAGATTTTTTGATGACATCGGCAATAACCTCTAACGCCGCTTTGATGGCTCGCACATTGGAAGACATAATATCTACTACTTCTACTAAATCATCAATTTTAGCATCTACGGAGGCTACCGTGGCCCTTTTCTTCGGGGTGGGGGTTTTATCCTCCGAATCCATGATGATGGTATTATCATCGCTACTATAAGTATCTATCGATAAGTTGATATAGTCGATTGTCGAATCAATCGACATGGAAGTTACTTTAGAGTTGCCACCTGAAAAACTTTGGAGTGATTTTTGGAAATATATTGCTAAGCAAGGAATCTCTGGATTGTATAAATTTCCAATGTGGAAGCAAATTCGTGACGGATGGGCGATATTTTTATTAGGGGAACAAAAAGCAAATGATTTAATAACTTTGACTTTGGCTACTCAGGAACTTCTGCCTTTTGAAGTTGCTCAAATAATGTATTATAATCCGTCATCACCTTCATTATATCTTAATTCGGGCCAAAATATTGAGAGTTTAAGCCCCCATAATAAAACGAGTGCACAACTATTGAATAAAATGAAAGAAACGATAGATGCTGTCGGGGGAGGCCCAATAACGATAGATGAACAAGAAGCATTCACAAATTTTTTAGAGACCAGCATAAGAACTTTGGTGATTATAAAACTTAATAATCAATATAATGCTATCAACTATCAGGTGGTTTTACCATAGATATTAAAACTAAAAATAATAATTGGGTCAAATCTTATTCAGAACAGCAGATCGATGATTGGTTTTATGATAATGGATGGTATGCCGTATACGAACCGACAATTATTATCGAGGGTGAAGAGTTTAAACCGGATTGGGTGCTTTGGCCGCAAAGAGATTTCGATAAACCCGTTATTGTAGAGTATTGGGGATTATTACGAGAGGAAGTCGCTCAATGGGTCCTTGACAAAAGAGAACGATATTTGGCTCGTAAAGAACACAAGGAAAATATATATAGCGGCAGCGAGCATTATTATTATATGGGGATACTCCCAAATCAGATTAATATGATTGAAGAATTATTACAAGAGGTGCTATCATGAAACAATTATTAGTATTATCTTTAATAATAATCGGATTAAAATCTGCGACCACAGGATTTAAATCGGAAATCGAGAAGTTCGGAGATATAAACTCCGGAGGCACCGACGAATATAATACGCTTTATATTTATGGAGATCTTCCATCAGATAAATTAAAGCCCGCCAGAGGCTTGGGATTAGATTTTTCAGATCAGTAGGGATTTATTATGTATAAAACTTATTGGAGAGATGATATTATCAAAGACCCTAAATTGTATAAACCGGGAACTTCTTATTGGCTTTATGGTGGAATGACACCCGGGGGCGAGGTAAAACAAAAGTATAAAGATTTAGAATTGGAAAAATATGGTGTTCCCCTTACCTTTTCGACCGGAAAAGTAAAACATTCTTTAGTAGGGGTTATTTATTTTAAAGATGAGACATATCCTTTAGACATAACTCTAAGTTATATTAGCAAGGTTTTATCTTCAAATAGTTATCAACTTACAGAACCGCACGAACATTTTAGTCAATTGACTAATTGGTTGGATCCAGATTCGTGGACCACAGGAGAACAATGGGTTCTGTTAGAAGTAGTCAAATCTATTGACCATCATACTATCAATTTTCGTCGTCTTCCGTTTCGATCTCGGGAATAACGATTCCAGCCTCATCAAAAGCATCAAAGATTTTTAAGAGCATAAGAGTGCCTTCACGACCTTTAGCGGTGACGGTGGCTTCAATAACTTGGCGAATAACAAGCCAAATGTCATCAGGTAGGGTAATGCTGGTTTCTTGGGTCATAATAACACCTATGTGTCATAAGTATATATATCTTATGCTGCCATCCAAGCCGCAATTTGTTCGTCGGTAGGTGCTTCACCGTGATGGGACGGCCAATTTTCTCGCATGAATACCCCGTTCATACAAAGGGTGTTCTCCACGAAATCAATGTGTTCAAGTGATGTGTTAGCGATAAGAGCCTCTTCTATGGTGAGCATCAAGCAATCCTCCTAATGTAGCAATAGTTTTGATAATTTACCGAAGTGGGTGAAATCTCATAGCCCGTCATGGTCGTGAACCCCGTAATGTTCCAATAGATAACGGGCGTCACGATGTCGCCCACCTGCAAGTCCACGATCCGAACCAATGTATTCGTGTCCGAAGAAGACCACGCTTGACGAACAGGCCCGTTTTCAGTCGTCGGCCCCCGTGTGACCCATAATCGAGTATAGTTTGTTCCGATGGTCGTTGAAGACCAACCCGCCCCGGTGTTCCTAAAAACGATGCTGAGAACCATTTCATAAGTCCCTGCCGCATTGATGGTGATTTGACCGAGGGGTGCGTTGTAAGTCGGAGCCGCTAATCCTCCCGAAGAGGCAACCACGAATTTATCAAGGGGGTTCCATGAAGTCTTCGCCCCCAAGTCCATAGATGTTGGCCCTGTCTGTGCGGGGCCGGGGTTCAAATATAGGAAATCGGTTGGGGCAGAAAGTGGCGTTCCCGCACCGTCGCCCGTAATCGTGGTTCCATCGGTGGCTACGGTTTGAAGATAGGCCACATCTTGAAGGTTGGAAGCGGCTCCAAAACCGCCTGCACCATCATTGACTTGAACATCTCCGGGATTGCCTCCGGGAGTCCCTCCACCACCGCCTGCGGCTACGAGAGGGTTTCCGGGTGTTCCATCTCCCGTAATGGTAACTCCATCTGCGGTCACAACTTGTAAAGCCGTATCAGCCAAAGCACCTTGGGCTGCTGTCGCAAAGTCTCCGGTGTTAGCGGAAGCGGCGGTGCCGAGAGTTACGCCGTCTAATTGGTTAAGTTCGGTAGCCGTAGCAGTAAGTTGAGTGCTGTTAATATAGAAAGCACCGGTGCCCACCCGAAGATCGTTGGAAATAGTAACATCTTGAGCCGCAGCATCAATAGTAATGGCTGTGCCGGTTTCCCCATTAGCCGCCAAAATCAAATCATTAGTTCCAAAGATTCGGAAGTTGTTTGAGCCGTCGTTATCAAAGGCACCTACATTGGTCATTCGAAGACCGGAACCGGTTTGAGCGATTCGGAGTGTATCGGCCACTAAAAGTGAATCTCCTGTGCCGTTGGCTGAAATCTGTCCGGAGACCAAAAGATCTGTATTAGCATAAATGTTACCTGTAGATCTGATATCACCATCAACATCTAAAACATAAAGCGGATTGGTAGTTTTGACACCCACTCGATTATTGGTAGTATCGACTACAAAAGTAAAATCATTGTCTACAACGATTAAGGTGTTGCCACCAATAATTCGTTGCGAAAACTGTGCCATAGAATGATATTGTCATCACTACTATAAGTAGTTATTCATCAATTCTCAGTCCATTCAACTGTGACCACATAGGTTCCTGTGCGAGCAGAAACATCGCCAATATCAATTTGAAGATTGGTAGTTCCTGAAGTTCCCAAAGATACTTTGTCACCATCAGTTCCGGGGACAACAATAAAGGTGAAATCAGGGGTAAGTGGTGTTCCGTTGCTTCGATTGACGATTCCTTGAATAGTAACCATAGCAGAGTTAGCAGGAGTAGTATCATCTTCAAGATAAACCACAGCGTCAAAGGCTACATTGGTATCTGTTCCAGCCGGAATTGCGACTGAAATTGTAGTGGAGGCACCTGAATAAGTTCCAGTTACCTTAGAACCTGCGGAAGCATCAATAGTAATTGCTCCAGAAGCGTTAGTAATGGTAACACCATCACCTGCAGTAAGAGTTGCTAATACTGGATCTCCACCTGTGGAACCAATCAGAAGTTGTCCGTCAGTAGGTTGTGCCGTAGCCGTAATAGCGGCTGTGCCAGAGCCAAGCAGGATACCACCATCGGTAAGAGTGGTAGCACCTGTTCCTCCGTTGGCTACGCTAAGAGTGCCTGCTGAAAAGGTTCCTGAAGATACGGAGATAGCACCGCTGGAAGCCGAGAAATCTTGTCCTGTGCCACCATAATCAGCAGCAATGACTGTTCCCTCCCAAGTTCCTGTGCCGATAGTGCCGACGCTGGTAAGCGAAGAGTTTACGACAGTAGAGCCAAGGGTAGTAGCCGTCAAGACTGAAGTTCCATTGACATCGTAGCCGGTTCCAGTAGCCACCGACAATCCGGAGGAAGATCGGAGAGGTCCACCATCGCTGACAGCCGTAAAGGTAATCGTGTTAGCACCACCACTACCGTTGGAGAGAATATTTAGACCTGCACCAGCGTTAGAACCAACACCTGTTCCAGAAGAAGTAGAGTTAATATCAATAAGAGCATCTTCAACACGAAGGTTAGTAGTATCAATATAGGTTAAAGTTCCATCAACAGTTAGGTTTTTGACCTTGAGAGTAAAGTTCTGACTGAGGGTATCACCAATAATTAGTTCTGAGGGGACGGAAGAACCCAAAGTAGCCAAAATCTGATAGTTGGGAACATCGGCATCAACATCAAAACCAGTTGCGACTAAACCAGAATCAATGGTAAGTGTAGAGCCTGACATAGTGGCAGAACCACCAGTAACTGTTAAGTTTCCTGAACCATCGGTAGTGAATCCAGAGTCTCCTCCGAAGGCACCAGCATTGTTGTATTGGATTTGGGTGTTGGAACCACCGGGACTTCCTGCGACACCAGCAACAAAGACACCACGGGTCATTCGCTTGATAGTTCCCGAACCATCAGATAACAAGATTTCATCAGAATCCGAAACAGGCCCTGCGTCCAAAGATTTATTGGTAATCATGGCTTCAACAGCCGTCAAAACACCTGCTGAAGAAAGCGTTAAATCTCCTGAAGCGGCTACTGAAGCAAAAGCCGTTCCCGAATCAACTAAAAAGTTACCTCCTGTTCCTGCGGCGATCTCGGTAAATCCTGCTGCTGCAGAACCAGATAACACCGAACCATTCGTGGTTGTAGTCGTTCCGACCTGACCTGAACCATTTGTAGTCATCAAACCTACGGAATTAAGACTTCCAAAAGTAACATCTCCTGCCGTAACTTCAAAATTACCTGCTGTAATTGTGGCTCCACCTGCAGTAACGGTTAATCCACCTGCCGTAATAGTGGCTCCGTCTGCCGTAACGGTCAAACCTCCAGCATCAATAGTCATACCATTAGTAACCGTTGCAGCACCTGTAATAGTGGTGGTAGCCGTGGTTCCATTAATTTGGATAACACCTGTGCCACCAGCATCACCATCAATTTGATAATAGTCTGAGGTCTGCGTAATCTTTGCCATAGTATGCTTTTGTTTAATCGACTATATATATTTATCTAAATTAGTCTTGCACTTCAGTAGTTCGAACATGGGCCGTCCAATCAATTGTGGTGCCTGCTCCACCTGTAACTTGAATTTCTAAATTATTTCCCGAGGCGATAGCATCAATATCCCAAGTTCCCAAAGAAGCATCATTGACTACAAATTTGAAAACCGCACCTTGAATAGCCGCCGAGCCAGCCTCTCTAACAATACAACCTTCTAATTTAACCGTAATAGAATTAGCAGAAGCATCTTGTTTTCCAACCACGAGGGCATCAAAAAACCAAGTAGAATTAGTTGATAAAACCATATCGCCGGAACCGGGTTTAAGATCCATATTAGTTGGGGTGGCATCAACCGTAAAAGCATCTAATAGATAAGACGCATGACGATTATTGCTATTAAGTGCCGTAGGTTGAATAACTACACCGCCGGTGGGAACAATTTGCAGTTCTCCTGCTGAATCGGAATAAATATCGGTATATTCGGTGCCGTCATAATCTAATCTTAGTTGAGTCGTAGTTTCTTTAACATCTAATTTTCTGGCAGGAGTGGTAGTTCCAATACCAACTCTAAAATTAGTGGAGTCATAAACAAATTGAGAAGATCCTGCAAAAGTAACACCATTGTTGTATTGCACGGCACCTGTGGGTCCGCCGGGGCTTCCGCCACCACCGCCACCGCCTGTGGTAATTGATACTACGCCACCACCTTCATCGGTAAGAGTGCCGTTGGTAACTCGAATAGTATTAACATTGGATACGGAAGGTGTGCCATCCTGTTCCTCGACGGTAAGATTAAAAGAACTGCCACCACCGCCTGAAGTCACCAAAGTAGTTCCGGTGAACTTCTTACCTGTGTTAGCACGAACCATAAAGTATCCCTATGGATATATAACCCTCACAACTATTTATATGTTGAGGTATTCATTTTCAATGAGTAGAATCGAAAAATAGGCAGATACACCAGTATCGTTAGCAGTTACTTCTCGGACTCGGGCTTGGATATCTGTTTTTTCGGGAAAACTAACCGGACCAATAGCATGAAGATCTTGAGTAAAGGTAGAGGAGCCAGTAGAAGCAATACCAATTAATTCGGCAGAACGAAAGATTTTGTCTTCTAATCTAAATCGTAGTTCTACAAAGGCAGCCTTGGCTGCTGAAGCACCGGTAGTAATACTGATTGCCCCACCTAAGAAAAAGGCGGTGTGACCTGAGGGAACCGTCCATAGAGCCATATAAGTTTGTTGGTCCGCAGGCAAGATTTGGGCTTTAACTTTTGAAGGAGTATCGGGAACTCCGGGAGTGGTGGTAGTATCATCTTCGTAAATATAAATTGTGCCTGCGACCTCCGTAGAGTCAGAATTATAGGCTCGATAAACTCGTAGCCATGTTTCTCCCGTGCCGATCTGAGTTTTAGTATTTCCTGCCAAAGTGACGGTAATTGATTGTGGGTTATAATCAGCATCTAAACCTTCCACAGTAATGGTTTGCGTATCACTATTATCGGAAGAAGAAATATAATTAATAGCCGCCGAAGTGGGATAAGTATAAGTGCCACCATAAGTCCAAACTTCTTCGGGATCTGAACCTGAATCAACATCGGGATTGCGACCATATTTAAAGACTAAAGAGTGTCCGGAAATGTTGCCTTTAGCAACTTCAATTAAGAAATCTCCAGAATTGGTGGCATAATTTAGACCTGTAAAACCCGGTCTGATTCCGGTGTAACCCGAAACATCAATACCCATGTCTTTTGGTTCTCTATTCGACTATATAAAAGTTTATAAGGGTAACAACGATTTATTGATAATAATGAGATTCGATCTTTTGGTTGAAAAACTGCGAGATGCCCAAGAGGAAAGCAATTGTCGGGTTCCTATGGCTGCCATGGTAGTTCGAGGCGGACGCCCTATCGCTATTGGCAACAATAAAAAGGGTTATCGAGGGTGTAGTCTTCATGCCGAAGTGGATGCTCTTCGCCAACTACGATATCAAAAACGCCGGGGTCGTGGTTGCACGGTGGTTGTAGCCCGATTTCGTGCCGACGGATCTTATGGATTAGCCAAACCGTGTGCTAATTGCATTGAATTTATGAAATCCGAAGGCGTAAGTGATGTGGCGTGGACTACGGCACGAGGAACCATAGAAATTCAATCGCTTCGAGAAATCGAAAATAAGTATATTCCACCTACGACTCTACGAGAAGATAATTGATGTGAAGAGTGCCTTCAGCGGCGGCTGTGCCTACTAAAGTAAGCGTAAAGGAAGTGCCTGCTGATCGACTGCTAATAAAGATAGCAGGATTATCAAGCGTAATGTTAGCATCTTGGTTTTCTACGGAAAACAAAATTATGTTATCAGCCGTAACATTGGCATCAGGAACTACTACGGAAACAATAGGCCCTGCAGGGATGGTAATTGCCGCACGACGAGAATAACCTTTTACCATAGAGGCCGGAGTGTATCCGGAAAAGATGTTTGGATCACCCATAGGTTATCACCATCAAGATTCTAACTTTTGACGAGAAACATCGGTGTAGCCATCACGCTGTTCGCTCCATCCGGCAAAGATAGCGTCCATTTCACCGGTGTTAATAGTAGAGCCTGTTTCGTTGATAACTCGGAAAACAATTTGGCGTTCAACTACCAAAGGAACATCGAAGTCCCAAAGATCTCGCTTAGGTGCCGTAGGAGCCCATTGGAAGTCATTCCATTGCATAAACAAAACTCCATCAATCCAAATTTGATAGGTTAATCCAGTCAAAGTCGTAGAGGCTTCAGCGTGACCAAAACCACCAATAATGTATAACTCTCCGGTGCTTCCGCCAGAAGTAGTTCCTGAAACAGCCGCAGCGGTGCTACCACCGCCGGTGGGGAAACGAGGTGTGCTGGAAGATCCGCCACCACTTACATTACCCGTAATGGGTGGGATTTGCGGGGCACGAGGGGCAGGATTAGAACCTGAAAAACTACGAGCAACTACTTGGTCAAGAATTCCGTCAGAAGTAGAGTCCCGCCAAGTATTGTCACCGAGCACATCAGCCACATTGACCACGACGGCATCAATGTAGGAGTCATCAAGAAATCCGGCACCAGCCAAAGTCCCGTCAGCATCATAAGTGCTAATTGCCGACCAAGTTACTTTTTGGCGTTGAATTAGATTGGCAGAATCACCTTTCGATACCATGTGCCAAGGATAATTGCTATAATCAAGTGGAACTCCTGATAAACCGACATCAGCCACAGGTCGAGTAGGGCGTTGATAGGTAGCAGGGTCTACCCCGGGACGCACAACTTGGGTGGCTTGGTGGGTGTCAGTAGCGTAACTGTGGTAAGGCACAGGATGGTTGATTACAGCATTTCCTGATTGAGCATAGCCATTCTGAAAGGCTTTTTTGCGATAAGGACGCTTGATATCACGGATTCGATCTCCCGTAGTCATAGTATCACTTTGTCTGCACTACTATTTATAGTTTACTTAGGTCTGCCACGATGATAATGTTTTTCTAATCGTTTTTGCTTTTCAGCCCATTTCTTTTGCAAATCGAGGTAAACTTCAAAGGTATCTGTATCCAATCCTTCGGATTGCAGGATTTGTTTTTTATACCAAATTACTGAATCGGGATTAATCGTAATTCCTAATTTGAGAAGTTGATGACAAATCATGGCTTCAGCATCTTCAAAAAGATAATAACTACAAAAAACTTCTGCAAAGGTCCAAAAGGTTCCAAACTCAGCAGGGGGTTCGGGAGGTGATGGGGCAGTATTAAGATAATTGATATAATCATTAAGGGCAGGAATATCATTCATAACCGTATATTGAAGATCCCAAGTTTGACCCGGAAGCACATAAAAATTAGGTTTAAGTGACCATTGTGGCACATGGAATCCAACCTCGTGAGGAAAGGGGGCGGCGTCACCCGAAATGCCTATGGCTTGAGTATGAATAGGCTCTTTAAAATAACGAGTATCATTAACAACTAATTGCACAAAACCATTAGGTTTGACTCCTTCAATAAAATCAATAGTGGCTTGACAGGTGCCAACAGCATCAACTGTTCTAATTCGGTCTAAAGTAGAAGGTTGCCAATTGACAGTAAGTGTGGGGCGGGGTTGATTGCTACCATAAAGCGTGAAATCAATAGTAATGGCAAAGGTATTGAAATCTAAACCCGTAGTTTCGGTGACGGTCACCGTAGGATTTTGAACAGGAAATAAGTCTTCAAAAATGGTTTTAAGTTCTGAAGCCGTCGAATAACTCAGGGGAAAGGTAGGTTTGGCAGATCCGCCTGTGCCAGTAAATGTGATTCCAGTAATGGCTGCGGAAGTGTTAGTAGTTCTTTCGGTAACAGAAAAAGATAATCGATAAGTTCGACATCCGGTAATTCGTTGAGGGTTGGGTAACACTCCGGGCGTAGAACCAAAATTATTGATAACGATAAATTGATTAGATTTTACCGGTGGAAGAAAGGCAATTTGTTTTTGTTCCCAAAGGGTTGTGGGCTGTGCAGAGGCATAATCGGTGGCTTGAGGCTTTCCAGCAGATCCATATTGGCTGGTAAAAACAGAAAACGGGATTTTAGGTTCCGGCCAATCTTGATTATTGTAACCAAAGGTTTCAGGACGAAGTCGCCAATAATAGGCTAATTGTCGCATCAGAAATCCTCTCCTGAATTAACACGAAAAACATAAGAATCGCCCATAATTTGCCATCGTAGTAGGTCTTGACGGTATCTAACAAAATTTCTAAGCGTAAGTGGCATTCCTAATTTTTGTAATTGTTGGGCTACTAAAACATCAGGTCCATCGACCAAGAAATATCTGACAAAGGCCCGGGGGATTTGGTCATCAGAAGTGGGATTAAAAGTTCCGTTAGCCGAATCTTGTGACCAAAAGACACCCCAAGTAGATCCGGGTTCAATAATAATGGGTGGATATAAGCCATTACGAAAGGCTTCGTGAGTAAAGATATTACGAGCATTAGGTTCAGGAAAGGGCACCATGTTGCCGGTAAGTCCATCGATAGAGGAATAATCCGGGGCCTCGAAATAATAAGTATCGTCTACATAAACATTGATGTTAGCATCAGGAGGCCAACAGGCTAAACCATCAATAATAATTAATTGGTCGGCTTTCAGCATGGCGGAAGTTTTGAGATTATTTCCTCGCCCGCCGGTCCAAATGTCTACGGGAGAGCCAGCAGGAAGATCGGGAACCACAATGGTTTCAGAATAAGTGCGACCTGCAGTTTCGTCATCAGAAGTCCAACGACCCAAAATAGGATGCCCGATTTTAGAAACTACGGTGCCTTCAGGCACTACACCACGCCACTCGTAAGCCTGACGGGTAATTGCCATGCGATGATATACCCATCGCTACTATTTATATCTTAAGTTGCCAATAATTGATGGTTTGAGGAGTTTGACTAACTAAAGACATATAAAACTCGTATTCGGAAACCCCCATAGGTTTATTTTGTTTAGCCCAACGATCTCCGTAAAAAGACCATTGAAATGCTAAACGAGCACAAAGGTCATCTTTTTTACCACTAACGGGAAGACCATACGATTTGAGATGCTCTTTTACTTCTCCGATAGACATAGAGAAAGCCAATTCAATTAGACCCTCTAAATCGTCATTTTGGGTCATAAATACCTACTCAAACAGGGTTGCCGTCATTGTAGGGGTGTTGAACCGCACCGCCTGAAAGCACCTTTTGAATAGCGAGTTCACCGATAAGATCGACGACAACAGTTCGGGCTTCACCTACTGAGAGAGCCGTCTTAGCCTCGACCTTGATAGCAAGAGGTTGTTGGAAAAGCACGAGAACAGGGGTGCTGAAAGCCAAGACTGCACCACCGTTGCGGAGGTTGTCATGAAGCCAACCGATATCGAATTGGTTGGAAGGAACGGAGTTAGGTCCGACTTGAACTTGTAGAGCAAAATCGGTGTCTGTGGTAGCCGCTGTGCCAGCAGCATCAAGAATACGAACTGCAACTGCATAAATGCGAACTTCTTCGTTGTTGGCTTGGTTAGTATATACCGTTACCGTGTTGGTAGTTCCAGCCGCCGCAGCAGCAGCGAAACTGTGACGAGTGGTATAAATTTCTGGTTGTGGATCTTGATTTGCCATCTTAAAACACCTGTATTATCTTTTTGTCTGTTCAACTATTTATATCTATCGCTTGTATTGTGGGTTGCGGAAAGCGATATTGGTGGGAGGAATACGCTTTTGAATGGCTAATTCGGACACAAGAGTGACAACCACAGTTCTTTGAGCCGCTAATGCAGCACCCGTCGTAGAATTAAGGCTCACTTGAACACCCAAAGGTTGTTGGAAAAGAGCCAAAATGGGTGACGGGAAGGCTAATTGCTTGTCATCACGGAAACAAATGACGGTGGCATCGAACTCATTGGTAGGGATATTGTTGGGTCCAACTTGAATCGTAATTCCAAAATCGACATCAGTAGTAGAAGTAGAGGCAGGAGTTCCATTTTCATCTAAAATATCTACCAAAATAGCATAAATACGACATTCTTCGTTGTTGGCCTGATTGGTATAAATGGTTTGAGTGGCTACATCGCCCGTAGTATTAGAGGTAGTAAAGACATGGCGAGTAGTATACAACTCAGGTTGCGGATCTTGATTTACCATGCAAAACCATTAGTCATTCTGCTATATATAACTTACCTTAACCAAGATAATTCTTCCCATCGAGATTCGGGAGTGTCCTCTTGTAAAGTAGGGTCATAAGGAGGAGGAATAAATTGAGGAAGGTCTATCATGGGGGGCACAATGGGAACCATAGGCTTGACAATTTCTTTTTGGGGGAGAAACTTAGAAATAAACCACCAAAATAATGGAGCGGCAATAACGACATCTAATAAAATGGCAAAGGGACCCCATATGGCTAATAATTCTGATAAGGCTTGTCCTGTTTGTTCAGGTGGTAAAATACCATCTCGCCAAAGATATCCTAAAATAAAGCCTTGCATCGCCATAATCAAGAAAACTGTAAAAACTATCGCCTGTAAAAACGATAATTTAGACATAATCCTCATTTCTAAACCTTGTTATTTATTATTTTGGGTCTTTTGCATCACTCAAACAATTCTGACTCATCATCATAGGGTTGAACAGGAGCGACTTCGATTTCTGGAGGTGATAAATCAGGACGGTCAGCAAACAAAAAGCCGTATAATCGAGGACCTAAAGATTCTAATTCTTCGGCAAGATCTTGGTCATTGGATTGAGCCTGTTTCTCTAAACCGTTAAAAACTTTGGTAATAGCATTAAGTCCTTGATAAAATTCCGGGGTGAAGGCTTCTTGATATTTGGCCGAGATTTTGTCAGCAGAATGTTGAGCCATCATTGCTAACACCACCGCACCGACATTGGTTGCCAAAATAAAGGCTAAAAGTTGATAGTTAAGCCAAAAACTTGGAGTCAAAAATTGAGCAATAGTTTGGACGACTACTGATAAGCCCACGACAATAATTAACATCCATTTAACCGATACCAAATCATATTCATTAATTTCTTTCCAATTATTTTTTGACGACATGAAGATACACCTCCTCGAATAATTCAATGTGGCCGACGGATTCATAACCATAAGAAGTCAAAAGTTCCAAGACTTTCTTTTCCCATCGACGACCCTTATCAAAAATAAATTCTTCCAACCTAAATATACCTTGCTGTGCCAGCATAATAAAATCCTCATAATAGACAAAAGGTAAAAGTTTGTCATTCCATTGGATTTCCTCGAAATCAGAAGCAACTTGGTGAACTTCAGATTCTAATTGTTCCATTAGTTTGCGTTCAAAGAAATCTTCTCCTAATTGGCGTTTAAGAGGTTCTTCAACATCGTGTCCTGAAGATAAACGATCTTGCATAACAATCCATTCTTGTTCTAAGATAGAATTCCACTTTTGCGGGTCTAAAGCATATTCGGTGCCAAGATTACGACGACGCTCAAGTAAATAACTTTCTCGACGAGCCGAAAGGTATTCTAACCATACCTCATTGGCATCCATGCCGAATTATAATTCGGCCACCTACTTATATCTATGGTGTATTAGTGGAATCCACTTCTTCATCCGTAATTTCTAATTCTGGATCTTCACGAAGTCGGTCCAAAAGAATCTCAGAAATCACCGTTCCAAAAACTGTGGTTACCAAACCCGAAATGATACCTGCGACAATACCAATAGTTAATCCTTTCCCCAGACCTTTCGATGATTCTGCCCTCATAACTCGGGGTTTAGCCCAACCAGCATCAGCATAACAAGAAGTGCCGGGGCCTTGGAAATTACCGCCTAAGGCACGACACATTTCTAAACTGGTTTCGGTGCAAGAGCCATCAGGAAGTAAGCAAGCCCCATAATAATTACCGTAAGAGGGGGCTTCAAAACAAATGTGATCTGGATCTTCTCCACAAATGGAACAAGATTCTGACCAAGGTTTTTGATATTGTGGAATTTTAGAATTGTAATCCATAAGTTCATCAGACTCATCGATATCAACTCGATAATAACAAGGATGACACATATGTGCGACACCCATGCCAAATTTATCAGCAACTAAATCCCCATCCATCAATAAATTAACTGGTAATTCTGCCCAACATAAACCACATTTAAAGGTTTTTATATTTGATTCGGCTCGGTAGTAATTATGGTCTTTTAATTCGTTGATAATTCCTGTCCCCCAACCTTCGTTAATATAACCCCTTTCAATAATTAGATTTTGGACTGCGGCTTCTAAATCCTTGTTGGCTAAGGCTGTTTCCCACGCCTCATTTTCTTCTTCTGATATAGCACCATCATGACTATCAATCTCAATAATGTATTCCCAAGCCTTATCAGTAGGCATCTTTAAAATCGCATCCCGAACTCTATGCCTGATTCTATATTTGTCCCAATGTTCCCACAAGTCTGGGTCTTCCTCGTAATAATCACCCAACCCATAATAGTATTCTTGGGCTTCAAAGGTTTCAGCAGAGTAATTTCCTGTCCACCATGTTACTGTGCCATTAATGTGGGAACCAGAATACCAACCGCTACCCATAACAAAATCAAAAGATTGGATTCCTTTTCGAGATCCATCATCACGAATAAGTTCTTCTACATAATCTTGAATTATATTATCATCATAATCATAATCTTGGTCCATAGGGAGAGAAGAAGTGAAGGAAACCTCGTAAGTAATTTGGCCTTCCATAGTTTCACTAAAGTTACCCCCAAAGGTTTCGGCTTTGTAGTTATCAGAGGCCGCACAACGATAATGCACAATCCAACCTTCGTATTCGTCTAAGACTTCGGTGCCGTCGTAGGGTTTACCACACCAAGGACAAGTAAGGTCTACCCAAAAGCGATCGTTGTTGTCTACTTCAGCGTTTTTCCATGCTGTGATAAAGACATTTCGCTCTTCTTTAGTAAGTTTGGGGTCGTAAGGTTGTTGATTACGGCCATGAGAATGACCTTGAGAATAAGCCATAGCGTAAGCATCAGTAGAAGAATTAAACTCAGCATTCCAAGTAGGACGGCGTCCAAAAATATTTTTCCAATCGTCCATGCTTTGTTCTAAACAATCTTTGCAAACTACAAATTGTTCGCCATCTTCTTGATAATAACGCAAATTAGATTCGGAATCTTCGCAAACTTCACAGATTTTGGGAACTCCACCTTGTTTTTGAGATTTCAAAAATAATCGTCGTCGGAGGTCTTTGTTGGTCATCCATTCTGGATCTCCTTCGGCAGATTTAGAACTTTCGGCTTTGGATAATAAATGGTATCCAATGTTATTAACAATATAACATTGTCCAGTAATGGTGTTACAAACTATATCGCTGACAGATAAAGAACGACAACCGTTTTGGTTATCACCATAAACTTCTAAAGTAGTATCGTTGTTTACCCAAGCATCATCAATATTTTGAGCCACTTGAAAAGGAGGGTATTCTCCATCAATTTTAGCAACCAATTCATAATCATCAAGATTAATTTGGTCACCTTCTTCGACACCAAAAAAATTAGGTTCTTTGGCTAAATAAACTTGCCAAGAATGAACTTGGGGGAGAGAAACTTGAGAACCTACAATCATTCTGACGCCTCCGAATTAAAAATTGATTCTCGATCGGTAGCAAACTCTTCATAAAAACCTAATCCTAAAATTAAGAAAGGAATGCCCATAAGCAAATAATCAGAAATATAAAAAGAACCATTCGGCCAACCGTGTTGTTTCTTGGTGCGAATAATTCCCAACATAGTGCTGGTAAAGAAAGCCGCCGAACCAACGGCAGGAATTAAGAGATTTCGCCAAGCCTTACGACGAGCCGACATTTTGGCTTCTTCTTCTTCAGATCTCTTTTCAGAAATAAGAGATTTTTCTTGTTTAGTCACGAGATTTGCCTCCCGCCATATCTAACAACTTAGTAAAACCAACGGCAGCAAGACCTCCGATAAGAGCCCCTCGTCCCATAGATTTCCAATTGATGCCTTCAGATTCTGCCGAAAACCATTTTTGATACCAAGTAGAATCTGTTGATTCTACTTCTTGTGGAGCCGTTTGTAATTTAGTATTATCCGTAGGCTCAGTTCGACAACCCAAAGTAGGCCATAGAGGATTACAGACTCGTTGATTATACATTTTGCGAGAGTAAGAGCCGGGGGCGTGTTCCGTGATATATTTCCAATCTTGTGGATCGGCACCTGAAGAAGGTGTGATTCCAAAGATACCTGCGATACCAGAAAGAGTAAAAGGAAGACCGGCAGAGCCATAAGGTTGATAGGCATTACCCGATTGGTCTAAGACCGTGAGATTAGGTTGCCATGCGGTTCCCGCTGCCGTAGTGGTGCCCTTACTAATAGGATTACCAGCGGAATCGTAACCAATAATTTCTTGTTTTTGTCCGGAACTGGTAGTTACATAACACTTGCGATTGTATAAATCGCCGGGGTCACAGGTAATGTTATACCCAGTCAAAACTATTCCTCCTTATTCAAATTACGGATTAATATCAGAGAAGCAGCCAACCCTACTAATCCAAAACCTAAAGCCAAACCACGATTTTTGGTAGTTCCTTCAATTTGAACTTGTGGAGTGCTTGGAGATCCAGATTCTGCCGTAGCAATAATAAGTTCTAAAATATCGTCAGCAGAGACATCAGGACAAGTAATTACCCAATAGTTAGATTCTCGACTAACATTGACTTCAGGAGCCCATTCCTTCCATTCGGGGTGGGCTTGAAGGCGTAGCCAATGGTCAGGTTCGATAGCATAATCCATGCCACCACCAGTCGTTTGTTGCTCAAACGACTCTGATTCATGTGTGATTCCCGTAGAGATATCGGTGCAACCGCACTTGCAGCCAGGAGGACATTTGCAAGATCCTGTAGAACATCCACAAGCACAAGAGGAATCCGATTCCTCAGATTCTGAAGCCATACTCATAGGTCCAATATTATCTTCGTTATCGGAATCTTTAGATTCAGATTCTGAATGAAAAGGAGTCGTATTGCTGGTAACTGTATCTTGAGTTCCCTCAATAGCAGTAGATACACCAGCCGTGTTTTGACCAATAACTTTGCCATCTCCTTCCGGCATAAAATCGTCAGCAGGAACTACTGAATCTGAAGATTCAGATTGCTTAATTTCGACAACTTGTTGTTCAATATCCAGCCCTAATTTTTGAGCCACTTCTTCTGCCTTAGCCTTGCTGCAGGTTTTGGTGACTTTATATTCTTTACCACCTTCTTTGTAAAGACCCTTAAGAGAATATCCCTTTTTCTTAGCCACACCAGTAACCTTAGTGGTTACCTTTTTCCGAAGAGCCAAACAGTAAAATTCTTCCTTCATTTAATCACCATCCAAATGTTTGAGATTCAAAACTTTGTCGGGGTGCGAAAAGGTCTTGATGAGCCTCATAAGCAAAGATTTCTTGACCGATAGCATCGCCATGAATACCCATAGAACCAAAGTTAAGGTGGTCTGCAGAAGGGGCAGGGTCAAAATAATACTGAGCATCAGGATCTAAATATCCTACTTGGTCAGGTTGGGCTTCTTTTTCTTCAGTTTCTGCAGCCTGTTCATCAAGGTCTGAGTAAGCAGATTGAGTGGCTTCTAAAAGGCGTTCATATCGCTTAATTTCATCTTGGCTGTGCAAACCACGAGTAAGTCTTCCCAAGCCATATGATAAGGGGGCTACGCCCATCAACATCATAAGTGGTGTTTGGGCTTTGCCCAACATCTTTAATTTAAATTTGTCCAAACCAATAAAAGCCAAAGTGCTGAGACCTACGAAAAGAGGGATTCCTGTGGACAACTTAAATGATTCAGTTTCCACCGCCGTAGGCTGACGCTCTGTTGGCTCTTCGCCTTCGCCATGAAGGATTTGATTACGAAGGGCAACGAAATCAACCATAAGAATAGTTTGACTTGACAACTATTTATAGTTTGCGTATCATTGAGAACCAATAGATCGACCAAAGTAGTTTTGACCGAAAGTAGGTTCAGTAGTCATAAGGGTATAACTGTAAGCCGTCCAATCTTGATTAACAACTTCTCCACCTTGTTGTCCAACAGGTTGAGTATAATCCAAAGTTTGTCCTAATGCACGACCCGCCATGATATTACGCTCGGTGGAAACACGCTCAACGGTGCCCCAATTACGAGCAATAGAGGCTTGACGAGCAGGTTCTACATGAGCCTCTTTAACTTCTTCAGCAGGAGTATAACGATCCAAGACCATCTTACTGCCAACTACGACAGCCGCCAAAACGCCGATAAGTTTTAAATCCATACTAATCATTACTCCGTTTTACTATTTATACTTTCCTAATTAATTTGAGTCCCCAATAGGCGATTAATCCATAAAGGCCAATCGCTCCGATGGTAAGGCCACGACCCAACATAATTCTATTATCAGCCTCGAATTCAAATTCGGGCATAATTTTTACTTCCGTTTGAAGTTCATCAAGACGAGCCGATAACTCCGCCAATTGTTGCTTGGCTCTAAGATAGCGTTGAGTTTTCATCATATTAGCAGATTCCATATTAGCAATATCATCGTAAAGATCTAAGTAAAGATTAAACAAGGTTTGGAAATCCTCTTCATCTTTAATAGAAACCATTTCATCAATATAATAAGAAGTTGTTCCGGGGGATTCAGCATTCATTTTCTTGGCAGCCCGACGAGCGTATTCATCAGCATCATCATAATCTTCACCCATATCAAGATATTCGTCGGCAATAATATCAGCAACGGTGTTATCTTTTACTTGCGTCCAACTATCATCATCCCACATAACTTCTGCGGAATAATCATCTTCAATCCATGCGTTATCACAGTCACCACAAATCATTTGCTCAAAATAATCTTTGCTACCGACGAGGTTACCACAAGAACATTGTTCACCGGGAACCAAATCGTCTTCACCACATTGCGAACAATAATAAACTTTGGTGTAGTCTACATCGTCAGAACCACATTCATGACAAGTGGTGTTAGCATGGTGCCATTCTGCACCATAATCTTTGAGATAATCTTGACAACAATCTCCGTTTTCATCACAGAAACAAGCGTTGGGCTCACAAAAACAAGGACAACATTCTGCTGCTCTTTCGTGCATTCCATGTTGTCTAAATCCACAATTTACACAAGAGGAACAACAGTATTCAGCCCTTTCAGCATCTTCGTAACCGGTATTGCATTGGCTACATTGGGGTGTGCCATCTTTGTGATAGACTACATCAACCATAATAATTCCTCAGTTGTAAACACCGTAGCCTTTGTTTTGCTTTTGGTTCATCTTCTTTTGAGCCTCATTGACGGCTCGTTGAAGATCGGCAGTTTGCGTGATGTTAAACAAACGGGGGTTTTGTCCTAAGCCACCATAAGCACCCATAGCGGTGTAAACTCCGGGGCTGCGTTCCCATACCCAAACGGAATAGAACTTGTTGGAACCTTCTCCCGAAAATCGTAGGAAATGTGGCCCCCAAACGCAATCTGACCACTTGAAACTTCCATAAGAAGCACTTACGGCATCAGCGATATTTTTCTTTTCTCGTTGAAGGTTGGGTCCATAAGGACTAACGGCTGCAAATTCTTCAGCCCCATATCGTTCCATGGCACAATCGTAACACATCTTGCGGCGACCAAAGTTCATTAGTTGTCCTTGTTTTCTACAGCCTCCGCAAAGTCCCATACCAGCATCGCTACCAGATCTTTGTGAAGCCTCGAAGTTTTCGGCATCATATTCCCAATAGCCTGCTCCGTCGTAATCGGAGCCACCTTTATTTAGTTGATCCAATTCCCAATTAAATGTGACGCTAACCTCAATATCCTCATCGTGTCCATCGTCAGAAGAATACCAAGTGTCAGACCAATCTCCATATTCATCATCAATAATTTTTTCACGGTTGTCATGCATCCAATAATCAATCACATTGTTTGCCCAACTCTGAAGGTCTTGTTGATACTTAGTATCTACCATTTCATCGGTTTCCCAATTAATATTAACTACGATTTCAATATCTTGAACTTCAGTAATGTTCCGCCTTCGTGTTAGACCATGGTGTTGTAATCCTGGACTACCACTTAGAATTTCTTCGGCATGGAAACTCCAAGATCCAATTTGAGCATTGAAGCGACCATCATCTTCAGCGTGATATTTGGCAGGAACATGGCTATGTAGTTTCTTAGGACACTTGATATCTCCATTGAGTAAAACTAAATCATATTCATCAGTCTTGCCTTGAATGGGTTCCAAAGCACCACCAAGACCACTACAACGAATTACAAAACCGGGGGTTTTGAGTGATTCGACATATTCTTGCACCATTAATTTCATGCTTCCGGGCATAGACTTAGAGGGTTGGGTAGGGAACTCTACAATTTGTCCATACTTGGTCTTAGTGACCATGTGAACTCCTGCACGGTTGGTAGCATCCCACATGATTTCATCAATCTTGTAGGGTCCATCTTGATAAGTAGCATAAAGACCACCACGGAAAGTTCGGTGCTTAGCAAGATATTGTTTTTCGGTGCCATTCTGTTCGTGAACGGCAGGGAAGTGAGCCACCATTTTGAATTCTCCCACTTCGACATTACCAGTATGCTTTAATTCGGTAGGACACATACGAAGATCCATCATGGTTCCAAAAAGGAAACCAATGTTTTGACCTACTAATTCATCTACTTCGGGGCGAGTCTTAGCCATAGGATTATATTACTATCCCGACTATTTATACTTTACGACTCAATAATAATCCGGGGATTCGTCATCATGGCGAATTAATCGCTTTTCTTTGGCTACAATTTTGCGTTGTGATTCCAATTCTGCAAAGGCCGATTCAATAATTTTGTCCGTTAAAATTCCTTCGGATTCCATGCTAATCATGATTGATAGATTGGCTAATTCTCGGAGATAGGCCCCCGAATAGCCATCAGTTTTCTTGGCCCAATTAGAATAATTAATTTTTTCTTGTTCACAATCTGCCAAATACTTGGAGAAAATCTTTTGGCGAGAATCTTTATCGGGATATCCAAAGTTAATCCGAACATCAAATCGTCCGGGGCGATCTGCCAAAGCCCAATCTAAATGTTGAGGATAATTGGTGGTTGCCAAAGTAATAACACCATCATTTTCTTCTACGCCTGCTAAGCAATTGAGGAACTCTCCCAAGAGAGGATGGTCAGATTCTTCTCGATCGATACCACCTAAAGTATCAATATCTTCAAAGACTACTAAAGAAGGACTCAAGAATCGGGCTAACTTATACAAATCATCAATTTGTCCTCTTTCGGTAACGGCGTTACGAGTAACATAGATAACGGTAATATCGGTTTGATTAATGAGAATACTACAACAAAGAGTCTTTCCCGTTCCGGGAGGGCCCGTAAGCAAAATACCTCGACTGAGCCTCATGTTGTAATTTTTGTAGGTGTCCATGTTGGAAATAAAATCAATAACATTCCGATTGAGGTCTTGGAGAGGCTTGGTTTCAATGATAATATCTTCCCAAGAAACATCTTGATAATCTAAAAATTCAAAATCAGCAGTAATGGCACGGTTCTTGTAAATACCTTCCTTAGAAAAGGATTCTTTGATTTCGTTTTTCCAATGAGTGTAATCAAAATTACCATTGGTAACAAAATGATAACAAATGTCTAACTCATAGGTATCATAAGGATAAAAGGTGATTACAAGGTCATGAGAATTATCTTTGTGGGATAAATACATCGTCATGCGATGGGGAACTTTGATGCGAGTTTCTTCTCCTTCACGAGATCGGATGCGTTCATCCAACCAAATAGGGCTGGCTTCGGCAGTCATGCGATTATTATAGTTGGTAATTTTAACAATATCGTAATCTCGGTTAATAACGGCCATCATAGCATGACCCCAACCAACATAGGCTTTGGTGCTGTAATAATCTCGCTTAGTTTCTACGGAATCTCCTAAAAAGTTTTTAATTTCTTCGTCTTGAATATCCATACTGGTAGCCTTAGCCACATAACCATAAATATCTCGGATGTTATCGGGGTCTACTTCAATAGGGCCCATAGGGGTAGTAATATGTAAAGGTGCAGGTGGAACTTCAGGCATAAGACTTTATTACGACACCACTAATAAATACTTATCAGTTATCATAAACAACTCCAGAGTAACCAAAAATATGACTGGTGCCGATTAATCCTTGCCATTCTTCTTCCGTAACTCCTTGAGGGCGAACCTCAGGATTTAAGCGAATATATTTTTCACGAGCCATCATATTTTCTTGGAACTTTTCTTCTGCGTCCGAACCCCAAAGATCTTGACAGGGATTTTGTCCTTTTTGGAAAAAACCTTTTACTCCACCATGAATATCTCCTTGTAAATCGTGAAAAGCACCTACGAAATCAGATTGTGCGGTTAGGAAAACTTTATCAGTTTGACGATTATCTCCCAACATTAAGACCCAACAAGTTGTATCTTCTCCAGCATAAAGGTCTTCGGGAAATCCTCCGACTTCTAAAAATCGAGAACGAGATACGGCTACCGAAGAGGGAAAAACAGCATGACGCATAATCCAAATACCATGGGCCGAAGGGGGCCACTCGGCATGGTTACTAAAATAATTACAATATTTATGAGATTCAAATTTATTTTTAGTGGTTTCCATAACAATAATGGTGTCCATTGGATTCCACCACATAACATAATTGTTGTCGATAGGACAACGATCGATTAAAAGAGATAATTCATAAAGGTGTTCGGAATACCACCAATCATCACCATCAAGAAAAGCAATATAAGGATTAGTTCCCATAGATACGCCTTGATTACGGGCTTGAGATACTCCGGTTCCAATTTGGCGAACATAATTAAAATTGTAATGGGCTACTAAGTTTCGACATTCTTCAGAAAATTCCCAATTTTCTGGTGTGCCATCAACCACAAAAACCTCATAATCAAAGAAATCTTGGTTGTTGATAGATTCTAAACAACGATTAAGTAAATCAGGAGTAATTTTGTAAATAGGAATGATTACATCAAACATCAATGATTCCTCCTTTTAATTTGAAAACCGCCCACTCATATAAATCTATGGATAGATCTGAGGGACGATATGTTTTAAGATAAGTTTCATTAACTAATCGGCGTCCTTCGTCATCAATATCTTCAGAAATCCCGGGGGTTTGTGAGGCCGTTAGATTGGTAGAAGAATTTTCGTGGATTCGATAATACCATAAGGCTTCATCAATAATTTCGGTGCGGGGTCGGTTGCTAAAGACATGAAGTAAAAACTCGGTATCTTCCCAAAGAGTGAGATGTTCTTTAAACTCTCGGAATAATTCCTTTTTGAGAGTAATTCCTGATAACCATAAGGGACGACGATACATAAACCATACCATATGGTTTTCTTCGGCAAAGCGAGAAATTAATTCATGGTGATTAACAAATATCGGCCATAGTTCAGACTCTCCGGTTTGAAGAGAGTTTAAAACTCGGTGACAATCACCTTTAGTGACAGTAACATCGGCTTCAGGATAAGCAAGATCTACTTCTTCTAAGTAAGTAGGATACCACCAATCATCGCCATCAAGAAAGGCTATGTAATCTCCTTGAGAAGCAATTACGCCTTGATTACGGGCTTGGCTAACGCCTCGGCCTGTTTGACGAAGGGGATTAACTCCAAAGAAATCATAGATTTCTACTAACTCGGAATAATGTTCCCAATCTAACGGGGTGGCATCAACTACAATTAGTTCCCAATCATCGTGGGTTTGCTCAAAGACCGAGCCTATGGATTTCCTAACTAAATCAGGATGAACCTGATAAAGCGGCATGATCACCGAAAACATACTGAATGCTAAGATTCAGTCCTATTTATACCTATCGTGTAAACTATCAGCAATCAAATTATTACCGATGTTAAACAATATCACTCCACAAAGGGCGTATGATAGGTGTTTTCGACGACTATCCGTTAGACTCAAGACTTTATCGGCGTGAATAACCGTAATGGTTGTTCCCACAACAATAAGTCCAAGACCAATCGTAGCAGACGAGACCACTTAATCACCTCAGGGGCTTAAGATCTACCTCTGCATTTGTGTAGCCTTTCGGCTACCTATGCTTCATCGGAGGACCTTAGCAGGTGGTGGGGCGTTAGTTTCGCCTTCAGGCTTGTGCTTGAAGGAGAGAACGCTTATACCAGTCTACATTGCCTGGGTTGATCGAGATACCCATTTCCAACAACTTGTTGGCGATGAGGGCGTCAGGACCGTCGTAAAGCGTATACTTGACGAAACATTGTAGTTCACCGACAGCAGCGGAGGTCGTGGTTGCGAAAGCACCGCTGTTGTAGAAGGTTACGAGAGCGTCCCAAACTTGACCTGGCAACACATATACATCGGGGTATAGGTTGAAGGAAGGTTGGAAGTTGATGCTTCGTGGGTAAGGTGAACCTGCACCAGGGATACCATCGTTGGGGATGTTATCTGGGTCGAGGAAGTAGTCAGTCGTGTTGATACGGACTTGGACATAGGCACGAGGACCTGCGATACCGCCGCTGGAGCGGAGACCACGGATTTCGGTGCCGTCGGTGACAGCGGAGTGAACACCGAGGGTAGGTGTTACTGCGATATCTTCGATAACGACGAATTCGGTTGCGGTTGTTTCAGCAGGCTTGGTAATGTTGTTACCTGCACCACCGACGAAGATGGAAAGTCGCTTTCCAACTTGAGTGGCAGGATTCATTGCAGTTCCACGGCTTGCGTCCCATTCATATACTTGGCTTCTCATTGACATATTTTTCAACTCCTATATTAATTAATTCCGTGTCGGAATCAGGCTTGACCTCCAGCGACACGGGAGCGTTGTTGTTGTTCGATGAGGCTTCGCTTATACCAATCAACATTGTTTGGGTTGATGGTGACACCAAGTTCGAGCAACTTGTTGGCGATTAGAGCGTCTGGACCATCGTAGAGGGTATACTTGAGGAAACAAGATACGATCTCAGTCGTGGTGGCAGTCGTTCCGTCACGGGAGGTGTAAAGGATTTGGAAGGTTTGACCTGGGAGGACATAAACATCGGGGTAAAGGTCGAAAGACTTTAGGATGTTTTCTGAACCTGCAGAGGTGGCACCCACTACAGTCGTATCGACTGAGGAAGGTGAACCACGGGGGTATGGGCTTGCCAATCCAGGAATACCGAGCATATCGGTAACATCGGGGTTTTGGAAGTAATCCGTGGTGTTGATACGGATTTGCACAGCACTACCAATAACAGGTGATGCAGCGATGTCCTCAATTACGATGAATTGGGTGGCGGTCGTTTCGGCGGGCTTGGTAATGTTGTTACCTACGCCACCAGTGAACAGGTCATACTCACGGTTTGCGGTGAGTGCGACAGGTGCATCGGCTGATGTGCGTCGTAGTTGGTTACTACTTGCTTGTAGGTTACTCCATTCATATACTTGGCTTCTCATTGACATATTTATCTTATCCTTGCCTATAATGGCTAAAGTCTAATGGTATTTTTGACTATATAAACTTTTGCATTGGGGGTAAGGGTCAATAGTTTTTATTAGCAATATCAAGACCTTTTTTGGCTCCATAAAGAGAACCAACAGTCATAATAGAAAAAGCAATAATTTGATTGAGTTTACCAAAGCGGACGCCTTGAGCAATTCCAAGAAGACCGCCTAAAGATCCGACGAGTGCCGTAGAGTAAACAATAGAATCAAGGGAGGTAAAGCCCATTTCTTGATAATAGGCCACAGGGTTGTTAATCAAGGGAATCCCCCTTAATAGCCCATAGATTTATACATTCGCTTGGCTTCAGCCATGTCGCCCTTAGCATCTCGGACACAGGCTCGCCATGCTTGTTGCTTAGGAGAACCGGAAGTTCCCTTAACTTCTGCTGACTTGACTTCAGTTTCAGAGGCTACTTCTTCAACGGCCTTTTCACAACCGCAAGCGGAAAAGTAATCATCGTGCTCAGCACAAAGAAGGGCTTGTTCAGCATCAAAATCTTCGGCACTTAGATCGATAGTAATGTTTTTAGGTTGCAAAACTAATTCTGAAGAGACATCTTCTGCGACATCATCAACATAATTTACAACGGTTCGGACGAGAGGTAGGTTTTCAAGGTCAGACATTACAGGCACTTCACGAGCCTTACGGAAAAGAACTGCCAAACCAAGTGTGGCGGGAACTACTCCTAAGATGCGTCCAACAGTAACTACTTTTCCACCGACAACAGGAATCATTGAGGGGAGTGTGGTAACACGGTAAGATAGAATATCGGCAAAGCGAGTGCTAAAGAATCCAAATCCAACGAGAAGGAGAGAACCGCCGACAGTATACTCATTAACAAGAGTGCTTCGCAAATTCATCTTCTATCACCATATTATTTGTTATTCGTTAGCGAACTCAACTACCGTAGTAAGTTGGGACACCGTTTCCGCTGCCGCCTGCTGAGTCTTCGCCCCAGTTGTAGCCGGTTTCAGCGGCTGCTTCTTCAGCGATGTCACCGAGGAAAGGAAGATCCATTCCAAGATAGCGTCGGCTTAGGGTTACTGCACCAACAGCGAGTGGCACAACATACATTACAGTTCCGAGGTTCCAACCGACGAAAGGAATCTTGTAGGACAAAACATCGGTAAACATTCCGCCAACAAGTCCAGCAGCACCTACTACAAAGAGTGAGGCTCCAACGGTCGTAGGGTTCACAAGCGTATTCATAATCATATTCAACATTTTTTATCTCTCCTTTGGGGGGTTATTTTATTTTTTGCTTTTCCACTATTTATAGTTTTACATTCCAAAAACGGAACCGTTTCCTTCAGCACCACGAACATGGTTACCAATAGTAGTGGAATATAAGCCTTCAGCACCATAATATTGCATGGGCTGTCCAGGATTTACAACTCGGTGAGATCCGAGAATGTAAGATTCTCCAGAATCTGCGGTGGTTGGGGGTTTCATGTGAGGTGCAACTTCTTGCACAACAGGGTTAGGGGTGCCAACACCCATAGTTGGTTCTTCAGCGTTGTAATTAACCGGGGGTGTGTTGGGAGTATAGGTAGTCATGGTAAGGGGATTACTGCGACCAAGGTTTTGAGCATTCCATCCCATAGTGTCAGCAGCAGAAACATAATCGCCCATTTCCATTTCCACAGGGTTCATAACGGCGGTGGATTCAATCATACTGCCACCAAAGTTTTGGTCTACACCACCAGTAGGAGTAACTACTTCTTGAGCACCGAAATCTTGGAAGACTCCGTGACCGAGTGGGGCTCCCTCATGAATGGAAGACATAGGAAGGTCATCCATACCTCTTTGTTGGAGTCGAGCGGTGGAGGCTTCGGTATCCCAATCTTCAGCATTCTTGATATCAGAATAAGAATGAGTGGCCGTTTCTTGACCGACTACAGATCCGCTACCGGATTGAGGAAGCACTTCTTCAGCAGAATATTGTCCCAAGAATCCACCGATTCGAGGAGATACCATACCTGCTACTTGCACAACTGATGAAAGAATTAGGGCGGTGCCTGCAAAGTTCATAGCCTTGCCGTAGCCAGTAGGACGAGCACGAGAAGTAACAATAAGGTAGCCACCTGTAAGAGCCGTAGCAGCGGTGCGGCCAAGTTCAGCAGCACGACCTAAGCGATAAAAAGGAAGCATAGTAAGAAGTCCACCGATAAAAGCACCAGCGACTAATCCAAATGCACCCATGTAAGTTGATTCTTCGGTAAGAACATCAAAAGACGATTCCAAACCTGATGGAGCCATGTTGTAATCCATAATAACACCTTTTCCTTTCGACTATTTATAGTTTATCACAAAGACCTCGAATTTTTGCGATGGGATTCTGCACCCGCTACCTTAGTAGGTGGGGCTACATGGAGTCCGACAGGATTTTGGTTAAATCCTTCTGCGTTGCGGAAACTACCGGAGTGAATATGTGATACCGGGGTAGGAACTACGGTGTCGCCCATAAAGTGATTGGATCGAAGTTTCTTGACACCGGTGTATTCGGAAGCCAAGTCCATTTCCATAACATTGCTTTGGTTAAGAGATTGAGCAGAAACCGGGGTGGTGCCCGCAAGATCGGGAGCATCGTCAAAACGATTGGTTTTTAAGACTTCTTGGTGAGCACGGGTATCAATAGGGGCTAAAGCAGCAACTCCTAAAGAAGCGACCATTCGCTTAACAGATTCAGGAACGGGAGAAGTTTCTACTTCGGTTAAGAATCGATGGGTAGAAGAAGTTCCGATTTTGGTAACAACTACTTGTTTCTTGCCGCCATTAGGACGACCCATTAATTTGTTAAGGAATCCTGCAAAGCCTTCTTCGGAAATAAACTCAGTTAGAGTCCATCGTTCTGTGCCCGGCTCATAAGTAACTTCAAAAGCACGACCATCAGCAGTAATGGCTTCAGAAAGAGGACCCAAAGTAGCAACTCGGGATTCGGTAACTACGGGCTTGGCAAGGTTAGCATCTCCTACGGGGGCAGTAACGCCCACAGAATCTCCAAAGAGGCGTTGAGCCAAAGATCCGTTTTCGGTGTATGACTTAAGTTCGTATGAGTTACCAAAGGAACTCAAAACACCGTGCATAGCCGAGTCCATAGGACTACGCTTAAGAGTATTTTGAATGGCGAGGTCCAAATCCATGTTATTATCTCCGTGTCTCTACTATTTATACTTTTGTCCATCTACGCATAAGATAAACTGGAATTGCTAAGGAAACTAATCCTGAGATTCCAACAGCCACCATACCGGGAATCCGTGAAGGTGGTGAAGAAATCACCATTTCGGGTTCTTCAGGACTCAAAGGAGGGAATTGCGAAGATACTAAGTCGCCTACGGCGACATCTGTAGCCGGAACCAAACTAACAATTTCCGAAGCAGGTGCTAAAGTAAGATCTTGACGAGTGGATTCCAAATCTTTACCAGCATAATGAGTTTGAGACCAAGTGGCTGCCGCAATTTGAATTTTACGGGCGTAGACCACAGGATCGATATCAAGAGAAGTAGCGTTATAACCGGCAGAAGCCAAGTTTGCTACCACACGGGCTAAACAGAGTTGTCCCATGTGATATCCGGGGTGTCCGATGGCAGGAAACAACCAAGTTTCATATTCGGCGGGCACCATTTGAGCCACCTTAGAAGATAACCCATAGGCTTCTTGAGCCATCATAACTTCTTCGGCAGAATATGGAGCCTTAGGCTCCATATGTTCCATAACCTTCGGTTCCATTTCCACAGGTTCGGCAGACGCATAATCAATACTTTCCCCTGCTGGTTCAGATCCTTCGGATTCTACGGATTCCGCCATTTCTTCTAAACTAATTTCCGATTCGGTTTCATCGGTAAGACCATCTTCTCGTTGTTCTAAACCTTCCATCACGGCTTTGGCTTTGTTCATGGCTCCGGTAGCGGCTGAAGCCGCTTGTGATGCTGCATCAGCAACGCCATCAGTAGTTGGAATAGTTTCTTTGATTTCTTCAGATACGCCAGCATCTGATTCGATCTCTTCTTTGAGTCCAGCCAACTCAGGACTAAGATCTTCCATGCAGAATGATTCGTCATTCTGCTATTTATATTTAACTATCATTGATGAATAGTCCAAATGACATTTTGAGAGGATAAATCCCAATCGACGACATGAACGGGAACAGGTCCAAACGAAGCAGCCAAAAGATTTGCCATCGGTTCTAAACTCTGAAAACAATGCACATAAGGAGCAACTTTGGCTTCGATGTTATCAGATGCATTATCATCCGATAACGATAATCCAATTAAAACAATTTCGACGCCATTTAAATCGACAGATTTTAACAATCGATCGACTCGATAATTAGCATTTCGGGGGTCTAATTGCCCCACCTCTAAAGTAGCGGCGGTAACTCGGATACCTTCTGGGCCGTGATTGCCAGTATAAACATATCCCGTAACTTCAGAAATTTCCTCTACTTCAAAAAAGTGTGGAAAGGCTACGGAATTGTTGCCCCAATGAACATAATCTAAAGAATCAAGGTCAAAATCGGCCACATCTTTTTCCGTAACTCCTTGTTCGGCATAGTATTTACGGAATTTTTCGTTGATATCCATGCCGAAACTATGTTTCGGCCACCTATTTATAAGTTTCTAATACCAATAATCTTCAGCCCGTTTGGTAGATTTAGAATCTCGAACCCATCGGTGAACACCGTTTTTACTCTTTTTGACTTCCCACATGGATCCATCGTTGCCACGCTTTCGGACTCCTACTTTAGTAGCCGCAGCCGATTGGCTGGGACTCGGTCGAGCCTTGGCTTTAGCCCTCGGTTTTGCCACAGGCTTCTTAGCAGGTGCTTTTGCCCTTGGCTTAGGTTTTGGTTTAACCACAGTTTTGGTAACTTTGCCCTCAATAAATGGTAGCAAGGATTTCAATTGTTTTGCAGTTGCTTTGGGTCCTTCAAAATATGCCGCAGTTGTCTCCCAAGTATCATAATCGTTGCGGTCATAATTGATAAGGTGATAAAAACCATCGGGAACCAAGTCAGAGTAATCCCATTCTAAAGCCCGAAACCTTCCAGATTTAGCCATCTTGAGGTATTTATTCGCTACCTTTGAGGGTGGTTCATACCAGTCTTCATACATCCCTTCAGGATATTTTTTCTCTTCTTTTTCAAACATTTGTTTAATTGAAGTCATGGACTTAATCCAATAAGGTTGAGCCAAAGCAATAAACTTCTTTTTGGCTTCGGCCTTAGTCATAACTTTGTTAGTCGTAGTTTTTCTTGGTTTGGCCGCAGGTTTACGAGCAGGGGCTTTGGCCTTGGGCTTAGAAGCCGTAGATTTGAAAGCAAGTTGGGTAACGGGTTTCGACCAAAAACCAGATTCATCATCATCACTACCATAGGTAAAGATAATACGGTATTCGTTTCCTTTGTTAAGAAGGGCAGAATATCCTCCTAATTCACCCCAACCTATACTTTTAACTGAAGGTTCATACTCCATTATGTTTTCAGTAATTAAAAACGAATCTGAGGCATTCACTGGTCTTTTTGAATACATTTTTACCTTTTTTTGACCCCATTTCTTTTTAATATCTTTATCATGGTTCGCTATGGCTTTTTCAACTGATTTATAATTATCTATTAAAACTTGTTGGGTTTTGTTCATTGGAATCATTTTCCAACCTTGAGTTTTCATCTTGGCAACTAAGGCTTTGGCTTTCTTAGTTTGCTCTCGCTGTCTTTGACGGCAACCTTGATCATCACCTTCGGATTTATTAGCCCAATCACTAATCCACATACCGTCTTTTTTGAAAAGGGTCATGCGATGATATTGTCATCGCTACTATTTATAATTTACTAAAGTAAATTACTTCTTAAGAAGTTTTAGACCCAAAGCACCGAGAACGACACCTGCGGTAAGCATAGCCGCTGGGCTACGATACATTGGTGGGCGGTAGCGAAGTGCCATGCCATCAACGGTTTCAGCAAGCAGAGTCATGAAGTCATCAGAAGAAATGTATTCTCCGGTTTCCATTTCGTCAATAAATTCATAAGGTTGGTAATCCATAGGTTCAGCAGCATCTACTACTGATGGTGCGGCTTCGGCTCGTCGAACCATAGCATCGCCTTGGTTTCGGAAACCAACAGGTTGTTGAGTTTTAGCACTACTTCGGAGGTCGGCTCGGATAGAGTTACCTACGCCAACATTGCTAATAAATTGTCCCTTAGCGTTGCGAGCCACATATCGAGAGTTACCCTTAATGTGATCGAAGCGTTGTCGCTTTCCATATTTTCGACCTTCAGCACGGTGATGCTTATCTAATTCTTGGAAGGAAATATATTCATCACTATCAGGAAGCCATGCGATTTTACAATCAACACATTGATGCCAAGTATCGTGGCGTGTTGTTTCGGTGTCCCAAGTAGGCTTACCACATTGAGGACATTCTTCACCGGAGGTGTCAGCACGGTAATGAATTTCGTGGTCGTAATCTGCACCGGCTTGACCAACGGCTTGCGTAGTCATAAGTTGTGAGGCTTCGGTTTCGGAACCAAAGTGAATATCAGAGGGTGGGACAGATGCCGAAGAGTAACCACCTTCTTCAAATTGAATAATAGCGTTAGTGTCAGCATCCATTTCTAACATAGCCATCTTGTTGGAACGGCCAGCACGACGCTTAAGGCCACGAATCTTGGATTCGACCTTTCGCTTTCGCTTTAGAGCCAACTTGTCAGCAGCCGTCATATCTCCTTCAGCAAAGAGATCTAAACTGGTTAGTTCATCGGTGATAAGTTCGGAACCAGAGGCCATTTCCGTAGAAGGATCGGCAGCAAGAGGTTCGGAAACTTGGAGAGCAGCAGCAGTAGGAACTGATTCGGAAGCATAACTACCGGTTTCAGCAGCGTTGATTTGACCCAATTCGGTTTGGAGTTCTTCAACCTTGGTTTTGATAGCGGATTCATTATCGAAAATAAACTCGTTAATCATGAATTCGCCGGGGGTGCTGGTAGTCATATCTTTGAGTTCATCAAAAGTGGTAGCAGCAGGATCGGCTTGACGCATAACATCGCCACCGGTAGCGTATCCAGACTTTTGGCCTTTGGTATACATACGCTTGTTGATGGTTCCAGAAGAGGCTTCTGCAACAATAACGACATCGTTTTGAGATTGGATAGCAAGAGGAGTAAATCCGTGATTGTCGGTTTTATCGGTAACATAGAAAAGAGCACATCGGAAAAGTTTAGCACGGTCGGCTTCGTCACCCATAGAATCATATTGTGATTTGGGGAGAGTCCAAGTGTTTTTATAGAATCCGGTAGAGTCATCTTTGGTGCCAGCATCGAAGCCCCAATAATCATCGGAAAGGATATATACCATGGTGTGATTATTTGCCATATCAATTACTCTCCTGCTTTACTATTTATATTTTACTGTTGTCGGAATCTAAAACGATCTAAGAGAGATGGAGAACCATCTCCTTGGTCACGGAATCCAGGAGGGGCCCAAGTTTGTGATTGTCGGCGTCGGTCCATAGCAATACTACGACCTACATCTACATTTTTCATATAAGTTCCATCTTTGCGTCGTCGAATAAATCGGCGGTTGCCCCATCGATCGATAGCAATTTTTCGTGGATTGCCGTAAAAGGGTCGAGGGCCCATTTCGTTGAATCCAAGAGGGGCACCGAATTTTTCCGAATAGGTAGGGAGGCTATACCATCTCCCTCGGTGGTGTTGAAAGATTCCACAGGTGTCGCAACCCTCAATGTCGCCGCCTTCTGATGCACCACAGTCTTCGCATTGAGCACAGTCACATTGTCCTGAAGCACAAAGATTACACATAACTTCTCCATCATTGTTGAAACCACAACCTTGGTGTTTGCCTTGCGTTCCTACTAAGAATCCACAACATTCACAACTCCATGTTTGACCTTTGGCAACTAAATCATCCATTCCTTCGCCACAAGTAATACACTCATGTTTATAATTTTCGGCATCAAGGGTTTCTTTATAATCTACATCACCTTGATAAATATCGCCAATGGATTTACTACAATGGGGACATCTAAAATCTTCCCAGATTTCTACTTCTTCAAGAGGTTGTCCACAATGCATACAATCGCCTTCTGCTCCAAAGGTTTCGGCTTCAACGACTTCTTTAGACATTCGGGAATCATAGCATTCTTCGCAGTAGTCAATACCGCCGATGTCTAAGCCTTCGTCAATAGAAAATGTAGCATCACAGTTTCCACATTCGACCATTTCAAAGTCTTCGGCTCGGTTACGCTTGAGTCCGGGAGTGCCGTCAAGGGGTCGCCACTTAGCCATTTCTCCGAAATCCATGGGGGGCATAATAGGGGTGTTTTCCTCCGAAGAAAGATTCAAAGCATCATAATCCATTTCCATAGATAAATTAATAATCATATCAGGATACTGTTGTGTATCAATAAATAGTTCTTCCGTTAGTTGATCTTTTTCGAACAGTTCGAAGATTCCATAATCTTGGACATATTCTCTACAAGCCCTTTCGATAGTATCAATTGTGGCATGATTAAGCAGGTTTTTGGGAATATCTTGGTAGTCATCATTAACCAAAATTTGTGCTTCCCAATCCCAAATAATTTTACCCTTAAAATTGGATTCTGCATCCATGACGGTTTCTGCCTTTTTAGTAGTCTTGCGATTATAAATTGAATAGGCTACGGCAATTGCCATTTTTTGTGCGTCTTTTCGAGTGGGTGGTCGGCTTTTTCCGATCTTACCCGTCTTTTCCCAAGTGTGCATAATATCGCTGATAATTTTGGAAATTTCGGTGTTTTTCTTACGCTTGCTGGCCGATACAGATTTGCGTGGGGCTTCAAAAGATTCTGCTCGCAAATTATCATCCCAACATCTATCGCAACGATTGACTGTTCCACCTCTTGCGGAATGAGTGGCTGGACGGCCACAATCACCACAAGGTTTTGATTCAGCACCCAAGCGTTCTTGTCGCTTTTGAGCAATCTTCTGTTGGCGAACCTTTTTCTTATTTCGCAACATACGAGTTCGTGGACCTGTGGTTACCCAAGGTGGTTTACTGTAATTGTCCCATTTTGCCATTATCATACTCTCCTAAGTAATAATTCTTCTCCACCTGACATAGGAATGGCTCGAACCATAGTATCGGAAATTCGGAGAAGGTTGTAAGATTGTCGCCACCCATCAAGGGATTTGGTAGAAGCACCATCGGTGTATCCCGAGTTAATAGAGGGGTCTAAAGATAATTGTCCAAATCGACCATTAAGGTCACCGTCAGTAGAGTTACGACTGAGAGATCCAAATCGGTTGTCGCCATCTTGTTCGGTAACTACTTCCTTAAAGGGTGCATTTACATAGGAAACCATGTAAGGAAAATCACGGTTTACTTCAGGAGGGAGTTTATTCCAACCGCTGGCAGCAGGACCATAGCCATAGCCGCCGATTCCCGGTTGGGTGGTAACGGGAGTAATAGAGTTAGTTTCCTTAAGTCTTCCATAAAGGGCTCCTTGTCCGGGGGCTTCTGCTGCCATTTCTTGAGGAGCATATTCTTGGAGGGGGTGAGTAGATCGATTCATATCTGCAATTAGAGCATCATCATCATAACCTAAATCATATCCATTTTCATAAACATATTGGTGGTCAATTACACCGGGTCCAAAGGGACTATCGTTAGCCACCATCGTCGTGTGCTCTAAGTCAAGGTATTGGTATCCCATGAAAGATTCGGAAAGTGATTGGGGAACAAAGTCTAAAGTGCTGCCCGATCTTTCGATATGCATTTCTTCGTAATCGGCAGGGGTCAATTCATCGGCTTTAAAGACGGTATCAAGAGGTCCTAAAGATAAATGGCCTCGACTGATAGCCCAAGCCAATCCACCAACGGCAGCGACACCACTAATAAAATAGTAAAGTGGAGACTTCATGGTAACAAAGTTATCATCACGACTATTTATAGTTTGTGATTACCTCCACAAATAATCAGCAAATCTTTCAAAGCCATGAAAGGGTTGAAATCCTTGAGTAACTCCTCCATATTGAAGTTCTTTGAGATTATATTCGGACAATTCATTATCTCCAACAGGGTGTTGTTGGGTCTTTTCCCATACATAATCTCGGACTCGTTTTTCTTGGAAACGAAGGTCATACATGAGAGGATCGGGAATTAATTGAGTAGGATATCCAATATCATTAAAACCATAAAAATCAGTTGTATCTAAACCGATGGCTTCAGATTCTAAGCGTTGTGTCTTTTCCTTAGTGGCTCTCCAAGCCGCATCATGACGAACAAAAATTAAATTATTTAGGGATTCCCGAGTTTCAATTTCTTGTTTAGTAAGGGGGTCTACCCAAATTAGATCGGCTTCGTAAGGAGTAACTCGTAAAATATGGGCGGTGGCTAATTTACCAGCATTTTTGCCGGGGCGTGAGACCGAGACGATGTCTCCCGGTTCCCAATCTTTTCTTTCTGAACCTACGGTTCGGTGACCAAACTTATAGTCTACGGAAGAAGTGGGAAGTTTAATTTCGTTGGTTAATAAAGATTTAGCAATTTGTTGCTCTTCAAAGCGTTGTTTAGCATCCCAAAAAGCCCGCAAAGTGATATTATCATGGATTTCCAATCCTTCAGATTGGAATACCTTTTGGTCTACCAATAATTGTTGATATTCTTTAGGAATATCTTCATCATGAAGTTGAGGTCCTTCAAATAATCCTAAAAACTTAGGGTGACGAGAACCAGATTCTCTAACTAATACTAAATCCTGATATCTTTCCGTAGAATTAGTGCCATCAGGCCAAGCAACTCGGGCTTTTTCTAACCCGGTGTAAACCACGGTGCCAACTAAAAAATCATCTTCGATAGCATTTGATACTACCCGATCTCCAATACGAAAATTAGAAAGCATATTATCGCCTACCGATGAAATATCCTCCTACGGCAGCGACACCTACAAGCACTAAAAGTCCCCAATATTCTTTAACCATGTTATTAATAGACATCAAACCTGAGGGGAAAGAAGGTTTTTGCATCGTTAATTTGGGTTCTTCGGCATGATGGTGAACTTCTACGGGATTTACATTAACATCAGAAGTATTAGATTGGTCTACGGTTAAGGCTTCTACATAAGGCGAAGCCGCCATATCAATTCCCAATTCTTGAAGGGTATATTGGGTTTGAGGAACAGAGTTTTTGAAGGCTTTGGAAGACATAAGGATTCCTTCAGGCATGATTAAGCCTTCTTCGCCATCTTGAAGAGAATCAAATTGGTTTTTAGCATTAGTATCTCGACGCACATAAGCGTCTACCATATGCTTAACCATGCAGAATTATTCTTCATTCTGCTATTTATAGTTTTACAAAGGCCGACGGCCTGTGGAAACTTGTTGCACTTGATAATCTGCTGGTCGTCCTGACCAACGAGGGTGATAAGAGGGACTCCATGGGCGTGGGAAACGATATTCTGGTAACATATCATTCCAATTGTCCCAAACTTCTCCGTAAGCAGGGCGAAGATCGCCATTGAAATCCATCATATAAGAATCATGATATAATCCCGAAGGAGTTTGATAACTGCGGGGGTTGGGAGGAACCTGAAAAGCAGGAGAACCTACGGGAGTATTATAGTTGTAAGCCCCAATGCGAGATCCGAAAACTCGACCATGTCCTCCTTCAGCACCATAAATGTCTTGAGCACCATGAACTTCAGTAGGGTTTAGATGGCCGACAGAATCGCCACCACCGGATAGATTTTCTTGGTCTTCGGCCTCTTTGGTAGAACCACAATCACAAGATTTACAATCTGCAGAACAGGAGCAAACGCCACCATCACAACAAGGACAGCCTTCTTTTAATCCTAAGAAAATTAAAAGTTTGTCCAAAATCATAGAGTGACCCCCGGATTGTATTCAGATTGAATAGGCGTTCCGGTAATCAGTTTGACAACATCCATACGAGTGAGGTCGGGTAGACCACCATAATCCATTTCAGCAGTAATGATGGCTCGGTGACGCTCAGTCATATTATCGACAGCAGTTTCTCGGAAAGGAATTTCTTCAAAATCAGATCCGAAGGATCGAGACGATAAATAGGAAACAACTCCTAAGCCAACAAGTCCCATAAGGATGTTCTTAGAAGTTAGAATCACGAAGCAAACCCCCAAATCAGAGGTCGTAGTCTTCGGCTTCCATTCCTACAAAGTTCTTGAGACGACCTTCCCAATCTTGAGATTCGACGAAGGGAGCACCCGTAACCTTGAGGTCAGTCTTGCCTGCAATACCGAGTTTGCGAGCGAGAGGGGTGTCAGGAACAGGCTTTCCAGGACGGCCATAGCCACGGTCAGTAAACCATGATTGTCCACGACCAGCGTTGTTCTTGGTTTGTCCACCAGACTTGGTCCATGAACCTACACGGTCACCATCTTTGTAGAGTTGGGAACGACCTGCACCGCCAACACGACCTTCGGAAACACGGCGAGGGCCTGTCTTGGTGTTGGAAACTTGCATTCGAACCTTGCTGGAAGCCTTCTTTTGCTTCCATCCATCTTGCTTGTATCGCTTGACGCCTTCTTTGACGCCATACTTGGAGACATATCGTTGAACGACAGTTAGCATACCGGCTTTCTTAGTTGATTTCTTGGCACCACGAAGGTTGTTGGAACTCTTGGTCATAATATCACCTTTGCATTTCGACTATATATATTTATCTATTGTTGTTCTGGTAAATCTGAATTATCGACTTCTTCTTCAGTAGGTTTGAGAGCCTCACAAACAGTAGTAAATTCTTCTTCATGAACAGGATCTTCTCGGTTAGAAGTCATAGTTCCATAACCGAATCCCATAGATACTCCCAATCCAAGCGGAAGGAGGGCCCATAATTTGTTAAAAGGCACAAAAGCCGAAGTAATTAAAACTGCCGAAGCGGGAATAATTCCGCCTACAACGCCATAAGCAAGAGAACGATTAAGATATACGGAATGGCGGTCGGAAATGTAAGCCGCCATACCTCGTTCACAAATTCGGCGGGCTTCAGCCTCAGTCCGACGAGAGATCATGAGGATATCTCCGTGCCTTTACTATTTATAATTTTACTTTCGTAAAATCAATGACCCCAAGCCTTAGCACCTTCGAACATTTCTGCGGAAAGGCTAACGAAACTTGATGGAGTCATGAAATCGCTGCGACCAACAAGGACCAAACCGCCTGAGACCATAGCGATTACGCCAAGAGCCTTAAGGGGTGTGACGCCCATGTAAAGATCGCGTGAGCCGAATTCATTCTTGTTAAAGAAAGGCAAGAGGTTAAATTGGTGAAGTCCAATAAGGAACAAAGTTCCACCGATTACAAGAGGGCTGGTTAATGTTTGTGTTAGCGTCATATTTTTCACTTCCTAATTTACTCCGAATCTACTACCTCCGTAGTGGATGGGAGACAGCAAGCACCGAAAGCACAAAGACCACAAACGGTGAGAGTAAGACCGACTAATTGTTGAGCACCAATGGTGCGGCCCATAAGAGTCATGGAAAAGGCTGGAAGAATACCAAGAACCTTTTGAGGTGGAGTCAATAATAGGTGAAGACCACCAACGGTGGCTACCAAACTGCAAATTAGAGAACCTTTGGATCCTTCAGTCCATCCACAAAGTCGTTGCATCATCAGTAACCCACCTCTCCTGTAACATCTTCAAAAATATCGGAAACATCGTCTACAACTACATCGTAAGCATCGGAGAAGTCTACATAGTTTACTTCATCGCCACTACGAGCAGCCAAAACAAAGGTTCCGAGAAGGAAAGGCACACCGATTAGAGGAAGAGAATCCCATTGTCGGTCTTTTAGGGTGTTGTAAATTGGACGGACGCTAAAGAATACAAGTCCCATAGCAGTTAAATCAGCCAATAGTTTTACGGTGTCTCCGGCAAGATAGTTAATTCGGTTTAGCATTTTTAATCACCTCAAAAGGGGGTTCGTAGGTGGGCGTCAGCCCCAAACATTCGACCATTACCTGTTCCAAAGGAAGTGCTGAGTCCTTTCATGTCAGAGTTTCGGACAGGTGGGGCTACACGCTCAACTTCCATACGGATCTTCTTAGCAGGTGCCAAGTTCTTAGCCCATGAGTTTGAAACCATTGGCTGCGTGGAAGCAGGAATTACAGGTCGCTCACGGATTGGAATGCGTTGCTCGGTGCGAGGCACATTCACTTGTGGGGCACCGCTACTAAGTAGACGGGGGTTGGTGGGTCGAATTGCAGCACGGTCTACTTCGAAAGCAGGGTTGTTACCGAAGTATTCTGTGGGTTGATGCACATCAAAAGTAGGCATCATAGTTTCAGGACGAACACGGTCTAAGTGAGCCACATTGGGAGTGTGGTCCATATCACCATAGATTTCTTGCATATGGCTGGGTCGTAGGTATTGTCCTTCAGGTGTAATGCGTTGTCCCATAAGGGCGTAAGCATTAACATCGAAATCGGATTGTCGTGATTGTTGAAGTGAACTGAGATTTAGTTTAGGCATACCAATCTTGGTTGGTGCGGGGCGAGGAGCGTTAGGAACAACACCTTGTCCGAATCCACCACCAAGTAGGATTTCTTCAAGAGAAAGTCCTTCACCTTCAGGAACATTAAAAGCAGGGGTGTTAATAACGGGTGCTGCGGGTCGAGGGGCGGCTACGCTGAGTGATTGACCCATAGCGTTGTGAGCCGACAAAGTATCACGAGTCAAAGAGACTTGTGGTAATTGAGGTAGGTTAGGTTGGTAAGGTCCATCAGGCAATACTGTGGATTTTCCGATTACTCGTGCCATAATGATTACTCCTTGCTTCTACTATTTATACTTTTACTCAATATCGGTTAAGAATCATGGTGACAACAGAGTAAGCACCAACGCCTACCAAAGCCATAACACCCAACTTCTTGAAATCGATTCCGGAAGTCGTGCCTTCTGCAGCCTTGGTTTCAAGATCTGATTCGGATTCGCCTTGACCATCATCTTGTTGGACAGATTCTTCATCTTCTTTGGTAACATTGGCTTCCGTCATGGTATCTTCCTTAGCGACCATGCCCAAAGTAGAATCCGTCATAGCGGAAGAGTTGTTGAGGTCAAAAGAGTGGACTGCACCCATATCTGATTCCCAAGGGAAGCAAGATACTCCGGTGTTTTGGTCTTGAATTACAGGCACATCGTTTAGAAGCATAGTTAGAATAGTATCGTTCCGACTATTTATAGTTTAGCATTCATATGGAATTTGGGTGGTAATCTTTCTACTAATCCTAAAGACTCTAAAAAGCCTGTAACGGGATAATTAATAGTAATTCCTAAAGTTTTGTTGCCTTCCCAAAGTGCTTTGGGATTAACATAATTGACGGGAACATAAAACCAAGCGGGTTTGCCTTGTAGGTCTGATAAATTTTTGATATGGTGATTATCATATTCTCGTTCATCATAAGTTACTTGTTCAGCCTTAACAATAAATCCCGCACCTAATTTGGGTTTAGATTTACCTTTAAACTTGTAATTACGATTGGTAAAACCGGGGGCCCCGACGACAAATTGAGGATTGCATTCTTTGATGTTTAAACGAGGCACCCTAAATTCCGCACAAGTTTGCCACCGAATAGGAATAGTCCAAGAAATTTGGCCTTCGGTTGATTCTGCCGCAAAATCAATTTGGTTTGAAGACCCCTGTGGTTTGAGAGGTTCTACAGGATTGTTTGCAGGAGTAATTGGAATCCATCGTTTAGTATCTCCGGTAATAGTCCAAGCAATTGGGCCTACCATATCTTCATCAAAACAGGCTTCTTGTAATCCTGATTGAGAATTAACAAATAAAGATCGGTTGCGTCCTTCAGAACGAGTGGTTTTACGAGCATAAAAATAAAGAGTTAGTCCTGAAAAGAGGTCTTGAGGGCTTAAGCCCTCATATTTAAGACTAAAATCATGGTCGGAGAGTCGCAGATCTTCTTCAGGAATCTGTAAATGAAATCTTTTGTAATAGGCTTCGCCTAACATCATGGGCAACCTTTTGGTTGCCACCTATTTATGATTTTCCCTAAAATCATGCTGAATTAAAGCCACGATAAACCAAGAAACCTAAAGTTCCGGTGAGAATAACTCCGCCGACAAAAGTGGCTACGACAACAGGATTAACATCAGATTCTTCCGAATCCGATTCGGATTCTAAATCATATTCAAAATCAGGTTCTTCGGGTTCTGGTGACCACTCGGATTTCTTTTCGGTAGGAATCAAAATTTCCTTAGTTGATGGGGGGACTACGCCACCACCAACATTAGTAGAAAAAGTGGGTTTAGATACCGGGGGTTTGTTGATTTCTAAAGGACGGTCTAAAGAAGATAACGATCGATGGTCATCAATTTCTTCAGAAAATCGTTCCCGAGCATCTTTGACTTCAATGTTGTGACCTTTGTGTTCGGTTTTTCGATCTCCTCGGATTTTACCAACGACGACATAACCTCGATCTCGATAAAACTCGGGAGCATAGGCAATAACTTCTCCTTTTTTGGCTTTAGCGATACCATCCAACATTCGCTTAATGGTTTTTTTATCAGTTCCGAAAGACAATTGGTCATCAAGGGCTTTGAGATCCCGAGCGTTAATAACATTGTGAACGAGGTAAATAGAAGCCTGAGAAAGTGCTTCTTTGCCAACACCCGCAGGTCGCTGAGAAATCAAAGTGGCTCCATAGCCTAAAGCCCGACCCAATTTACAAAGTCGGACAATAGCATCAGCCGAGTTAGGTTTGCCCATTTGAGGAATAAAGTCTTGACATTCTTCAAAGACAGTCATAATTCCTTTTCCTAAAGTGCCTTCTAACAATGCCTCACAATATTCGGTAATCATTTCTTGTTGTTTGGCTAAGGGCATTCCCGCCATAGAAATAATAACTGATTTGGGAGTGTTTCGGAGAGTTTCTACCAATTCTTTCATATTAATGGTTTCCGCTGGTCCGGGACGAAGGGGAACTACATTGGGTAATTGTTCGCCAATATGACCGTGAGCGTCAAGAGCATCGAAACAAACGAATTGGAGTCCTAATCGATGATACTCTTCCATAATCACGGCAGCAGTCCAAGATTTCCCAGAGCCACGCTTTCCGGTAACGAAAAGCACTTGAGAAATAATAGAATCGCTGCCATAAGCAGGGAAGTGAATATCTTTACCCAAAACCACACGGTCTGGTAAATCAATTACTTCAGACATGATTATTCTTAGGCGGTTCTACTATATGAACTTTTATGTTGCTTAATCGTGTTCTGCCAATTCTAACATAAGTTCTGCCATTTCACGAGCCGCATTAGGATTAGCGGGGTCTAAGGGGAAGAAGTGAGCCGATTTGGGTCGTTGTGGTTTTCCATAATGGTCGTCAATCATTTGATTCAATTGTTCGGCAGTTCTTCGGCAAGTAGGAGCGTTGCCTAAGTTGTCAATACCGAAATAATAAACTGCAGAATCCCCACGACGAAGCATAGTGTCCATCGGAATTCCGGTGGCTTGATCAGGACTAAAGAATCCTGAAAACATATTTCGGGCCCCGTTGCTACCATAATCTGCAAAAGCATCGGTGACTACAAAAGAAATAACGGATTCCATTCCCGTCCCACGAATTTTATCTACTAAGGCTTGGGTAGCAAATTGGAAAGTAGTTCCATCGGTGCAAGGAATAGGTGGATAAGGACAGTTGCCTCCTGATTCATATTGTTTAAAATAATCTAAGGCTTCATCATAGTTGGTAGACAAAGGCATCGCCCACGAATCCAAATTGCCGGGTGGTGATTGGGGCCATTCGGTATAAACACCGGAGCCCCATGATAATACTGCGAAATGGTCACCTTGATTTTGAGCCAATCTAATGAGAGCACAAACAATTCCACGAGCCACTTCAATACGGCTTAGACTTCGACCTTGAACGGGGAAGGCATTGCCACCCATAGATCCTGAACGATCAATAGAAATCAAAATAGCGGTGTTTTTTCCTTCGGTGCCTTTAGGAATCGGTTGGTCTACCAGCATAGCAGGACCTGTTCCTGGAAAAGGGAATGGCACTAAAGTAGATTTAATGGCTGGTTTGGTTCCTTGACTGATATCCCAATCTGTGGTGCGAATAGGAACTTCAGGATAGCGTTGGGCTTTAGGAGAATCTACATAGGGTGGGGCAATTTCTTCAAAGAAGTATTCCAAAGGATTAACGAAATCGTTATCATCATCTTCATCTTCAATGGCAACACTATTACCTTGATAATTACAAGGTCCGCCCGAGGCACTACTACTAATTCCACTCATTTTTTCACTTCCTAAATAATATATGAACCGGGGGTTTTTGACATCTGATAAATGGTTTGGTCATGAATCCACGCCCACCATCCGTTTTCTTGTTGCGTAGTTTTAATCTCCATATGCAAAATGGCTTCCGAATAAACATCGATACGACGAGGCAAGAAACTGGGGGTGTTATCATCAATCCATCCTGTATATTGTCCTGCTTTTCGTCGTTCCCACATGACTTCGACTCCGGGATAATACTTTTCAGGGCGTCCATCATTCCATGCCTCTCTTAGATTAGCAGCACCTCCAATAGTAGTCCAAGGTTTACCATAGGGATTACCGGCTCCTGAAGAGTCATTCTTAAAGGCTAAATCTCTTCCATAAGTCATCATACTCAAACAAGTGCGACAAGTGTAGAGAGGAGCAATGGTATTAGCATCAAGTTCAACATAACCCCGAGCCTTAGGTCGGTGAGTGGGGTTGGCAAAAGCCGAGTCAGGAGATCTGCCTCGCAAGTTAATAGAACAATGCTTAAAAATATCCATCATCATGTGAGTCCGAGGATTCATCCATTGATATTTACTGCGACGAGCCATTTCAGGTGCAGGGGGAGAACCTACCATAATTTTGGTTCGAGGGTCATAATTGGGCCCTTCACTAAAGCGAGGGAATGTTCGCAAAGTTCCTGATTCTCCGGTATTAGGATCTCGATAAACTCTATTAGGAACTGACATATCAACCCACTTTCGACGATTATTTCGATAGGCTGATTGGGCGTGACCTTCACAAACAATCCATGAAAACGCTGGGAAGGAAACTCCTGATTCGGGATAAGTTAGAGAAGCAGAACGAGTAGTCATATAATCTGCCACATCTGTGCCATCGCCTTGATAATTTCCATTAAGGGCCAAACAGCCTAATTCCGTAGTATTGATTAGATTTCCATCAGGAAGAATACAACATCCTTCGGGGTCGGGAACCGGTGCTCCGGCAGGTGCAATAGGTCCTGAGGGTCCCATAGATGCTGATAAGGGTTCTCCGGTAAGAGAGCACATATTATCTTTGGGGCAAGAATCTGAAGCCGAGCCAGAAGCACCATCACCCATTCCTAATAATCCTTGAGCCTGTTCTAAAGAATTAGGAACCATCAGGGTAGTGTATTTATCGGCCAAATGTAATTCGTAACTGTATCCATCTTCATCATCGTCAGTAACCATCAAAAGTGTTCTGCTTCCGGGAAGAGTGTTGGCTTTTCCTTGAACTTGGAGTGGGAAAATCTTGGGGTCGGCTTTAATAAATAATTTTTTACGAGGATAAATCAATTTACCCTTAACTCCCGATTTAATTTCTCGAATGTTAATAGGGTCGGTGTTATTACCGCATTCGGGACACAAACTAAGAGGACGGGGTGATGAAAAAGGAGGTAGAAGAGTAATATCAAAATTACAAGACCGACATTCTCGGGTAATCGCTCCGGTAGATCGATCTCTTCGTTCATACGGTTGATTGGTTCGACCACATTTAGGACAAGTGACTTGCCCCGCAAGTCCCCACAACATTCGGTTTCCGGAACCATAATAGGAAGCGTGATTAGTGCAAACTAATTGCGGTTCCATAGTAAAGGCAAAACGAAGTTTACTGAGTGGATAGCGAGAAGGTTCAGAGTTAAAATCCAATAATTTAGATCTCATTTTTTCAGAGGAACTACTATATCGATTCATATCAATGAATTCAAGATCGGCAACTTCAGGGTCTAAAAACCAACTATTGCCTTTAGAATCAGTTTGACCATTCATAATTTGTCTGCTATCAGTAGGATTAAGTGAGGGCGTTCCAAAGAAAGTTTCCTCACCCTCGGAAGAAACCAATCGATTAGGTCGATAAAAGGTATAACCATCTGAAGAGGCTTCATAACCTACTTCTAAATTAGGAATATAATCACAAGCCTGTTGAAAAGAAGTAATTCTTTGGTCGTTAGGAACTCCGGCATAAGTCAATCTAAAAGCAAACGGTTTACTGGAAGAAATTTGTGCTGGTTTACCACGCATAGTTCCCAAAACATAGTTAGTGGGTTTAATAGCCGGAAGGGTTTGGGCCTCAATATTATCAGCCGTAGTTTCACGAACTAAATGGACTGCAAAATGTTCTTTTCCACAACCACCACCTTGGGTGTTATTACTACCACAATAAATACAACTACGGCCTCTGGTTCGAGTTGCAAAAGTAGCATTACAGTCTTGACAATGATTGTAATCATTGCAGCGAACTCGGGTAATGACGGGGAATCCTCGTTGAGCCCAAATTTTATCTTGTTTTAATTCTAAAGAACCTAACCAATTACGAGCATCATAAACTCCCATGTCTACAAATTCCCAATTATACATGAAATCGGCTCGACCGCAACCACCAAAATTAGGATCACAAACATAGATTCCGGAATCCATAGAGTTATTTTCTTCGATAGGTTCATAACCTCCCAAAAAACGCTTCATAAGATTTACCATAGCCGCTTTATGAGAATTGAAATAATTTCTATTTTCTCGAACTCCTTCGGCTAACTTATTGTCGTCAGAAGGGTCTGGTCGATAAATGGCCTTAAACATATCTTTTAGGATTTGGCTACCAGCCATAGATGGAAAAGGATTGTTATCATACATAATATCACCTCGCCGGGAAGTCTTGACACTTCATTTCTGCAAAATCCGCAATAATACCGATGGCCTCTAAAAAGGCTAATCCGGCTTCTATGCCTGTTTTTCCTCTAAAACCATCTTGGAGAGCACGGAATCCAGCATATTCTTGCATAACTAATACTCGCCAAAGGGTAGATTGTTCGGAACAAGCCGATGCTGCAGGGTCGTTGATTACCGTAGAAAAACCTTCGGTAAGATCGCAAGAAGCGGCTTCTCCACAATCAGGACAAAGTTCTTGACAAATATAAAAGGGAATCCAAGAATTATTAATTTCATAATAATGGGGAAAAGTAGGATTGGTAGGATTAACTTCTTGATTTAAATCTTTAGTTTTGGTAACGGTATAAGTTCCAGCAGAAATAGTTTTGTAAGCGGAACAACTTTTGTTACATCGAGGACAACGACCACGAATTTGGAGTTTATCGGGGAAAATCTCTTCACATTGGCTACATTGGACTAAATTATAATCAGTTTTAACAACTACTTGTCGCCATTTGTCTGGTTTGGAAACACAATGAGAAAGGGGTGGGTAAACTTGGAATCCTCTTCCGTGTCCGGTTTTAACTTGATAAAGAGGAGTCAAGGCTTCATCAGGAGTAAATTGGTCATCAGGGTCAGAAGGATCGTAAGCACCACGAACTAAACCGGGGGCTTGATATCGGTTATCAGGGAGAGTGCCAGCGGCTCGAAGCATATCGTGTTTAAGAGTATTTTCGCAAATGCGAGATTTTAAGTGCCATCGTTGTGACCACGGCATCAAATCAAGAATCTTTTGAGTTTCGGGATCTGAACCGGTGCGTGACCAATCACGAGCCTGCATAATGTGGGTGTTTACCAAGACATCCGAGAAAACATTGCTCCATCGGGGTTGGCGAGCGTGGTCGATAGGCCATTCACCAATGTCTTTTCCCCAAGATACTTCCCACCCGGGTTGAACCGAAAGATGTCCAACTTCGTGGGCAATAACGAATTGATTCATGGCAATAACTTCATCAAGATTATCGAAACCATGAAAATTGGCAGGAATTGATGAGTCTACCCATTCCGGTCCAAAACAAACTTGCTTAGAATTGGTATAAGCATTGTGAAGCGAGGTAGACAAAACCATTTGAGTATCGGAAGGAATACCCGTCATTTTCTTGAATACTTTATAGGTATCAATAAAATTGGCTGGCAAGTGGGCTGACGCACGAACCGAAGTCGAGGGCAACTTAGCCATATGACTATCTTAAGGTCATCAACTATATTAACTTTTGGGTCATTGCAAAGATTCTGCAAAGAGGTTGTTATAATAGTTGCGATCGGAAGACATCATGTTACCTGAGTCTACCAAAGCCGTGTTGGTTTTGTATCCTGGTTGTGATGCACCGTTGCTATAATAGCGTTGCGTGTATTGCTTATCTTCCGTGACAGGAACAATGGTAAAGTCAGCACCTTGAGCCAACAAACCAAGATTGTTCTTGCTGGTAGTTGCCAAAGCCGAAGAAATACCGACGGTAAAGAGAATATCTACCAAATCAGCACCCGTTTCGGTAATGTTGGAACCAACATAACTGAGTCGGAGCCACAAGCGAAGTTTGTCATCTCCCGTGATTCCTCGTAGGGCAGCCTGTGGAACAGAAATTGGAGCGTGGTCCAATTCAAAACAAGCATAGATATCATTGTAAGCATCGCCCACAGGATCTCGGATTTTACGCTTCAAGAACTCTTGAGCCTTTTTAATCCATGATTCAAAGGTAATAGCCTTTCCAGCATTGGAGTTTTTGACATCAGCGTTAGGGAAGGTATCTTCCATGTCCCAACCTGCACCGACATAAGGCGTAAAGTTATCGTAAAACTTCTTGAGGGTAGAGGCCACATCGTATTTAGAGAGGGAAGTGACACCGCCTGATTGGAGATATCGTCCTGAAACTCGGAGGGATTGGTTAGCCGCCGCTAAGGAGAAATCATTTTGAACTGACAATGGTGTGGCAACTTGAGTGTTATCATAGGTTTCGGCAGCACCAAAACCAATAAGAGTTCCCCATGCTCCTTGAGCGTCATCATAAACAGGCCAATAAATTTGGTCGGGACGGGGCCACGGAGATTCATCTCCTTCAGGATAGTATCGCATTCGACCAGATGATACGGCTTGTGGGAAGGGAATAACTGATACACTACCAATATCGTTGCGAAGTTGAAGACCTTCAGCACCAACAGTAGATCGCATTTCACCAGAAATCATGGTTAGCAATCGTTCACGGTCATGAGTAAACAAGTTGGGTTCACGAGATACCAAACCACGCAGACGGTAGTAGTCCCATGCTGATGGTTCTCCGTTAGGAGAGGGATTCAAAATCATGAATTCGTAATTACTATACATTTCATGATAATTGGTAGGGGCCTTGGTAATTAGTGGGGTGCCACGAGGACCTGCAAATGACTTGGAATAATCTCGCATAACGGTTCGTCCACGACCCTTGCGTTCTTCTTCGACAACCATGGTAGCAATGTGCCAGTGAATTGGAGTGATATCATCAACATCGCCTTCCAAGATATTGCGGTAAATGGGTTCCATTACCAAAGATTCATATTCCCAAACATTTGGCACAGAATCCATCATGGTGCGACAATGATTGTAGAAATAATCTACATTGTCCAAGAGGTTGTTATTGTCTTCGTTAAAGGGTGAAACATCACCGATTTTACCTTCAAGATAGCCCTTAACGATGAATTCTCGAATGAATTCTTGTTCATTGACATATCCCAAACGGTTTCCATCAAGACCCTTGTTGTTTCCTTCCATGTCTTTAGCACCCGCCTTAGCACGACCCATACGGTGTGCAATTACATAAGGCACAGCATCCAAAATTTCTTGGCGAGAAACGAAATCTTTGCCTCGCAAGAATGCGAAGGCTTGAGATAGTTTTACCAAAGAGTTGGTGAAACGGAAACCAAGAACACGAGTAAAGACAATTGGTAGTTGTCCTTGTCCAGCATCCATGCTACCGAAAATTAGGTTGGCATCATCAGTTAGCACAGGAGAAGTGGTTCCCTTATCAGAAGTGTTGGTGTTGGTAGTGGTAGAATAATCCAAAAGAGGTGATTCGTAAAGATTGAGATTATCATCTTCAGCGAAAGTGTAGTTGTAGGCGTTATCACCAAAAGTGATCGAAGAGGGTCGCTTGGCGAAAATTTGGGAAAACAGAACCGAGATAACTGAAATATCACGCAGACCATCAAAGGTTGAACCGGGGGATGTAAACTTCATATCTTTGCCGACAGTCTTCCATAGACTGAACAGATTAACGATACGCATAGGACGGAAAGAATTGGGGTCATTACCATCCTTAGTAAGATAATCTACCAAGATTAGTTGAGGTTCTTTTCCACCGGCCCCACCGAATTTGTTGGACAATTGGTCATATCGGCCACCGAGAGAAACTGACTTAAAGAGTAGTTCCATATCGATACGGTCAGTAAATGCCAAGTCGTTACCCTTTTGGTGAGGGTTGGTGTCCATCCATGCTACGAAATCGGGAGACTTGAAAGTTTTACCACGATATTCGACTAACTTTTCAGCAATTAGACCAAGAACGGCGTCTTCAACACCAGATTGAGAACGGTTGGCTTCGTTGAAGAACTTAACCGGTTGCGTTACAATTTCACGAGGCACAGGTTCGAACTCATAGGTGCTGACTGTTTCTCCGGCTTGGTTTACGGCTTCAACAGCACGGATTTCAAGACCATAAAGAACTTCATCAGGTCGCTTGTCGAAGTCAATCTTTGCCACACCGATTTCTCGGAGCATTTCTACGCTGATATCGAACAAACCGCGATCGGAGTTAGTGCGGTCATCAACAAACCAATGGCACATTAGATGTCGGAGCCAATAACCTTCGTTACGACCCGTATCGGAGAACAATCCTTGTTGTCCCGTAGCACCGATATAGGTAGCCAAATCAGTAATATGCTTAAAGCCATCTTCCATAACAGCGGAATCAATTTCAGGGAATCGCAATCGCATTTGGTAGGGTCCGTAAGTGGGTCCAGTATTGTTATTAAAGAAAGATACTGAACCATCTCTACCGAAATATTGAATTGGCTTAACCATCATACGAGTTTTACCAGCCTTTTTAGCCTCTTTGAAGCCTTCAGAGTTGGGGTCCCAATGGGACATTGATTGTCCCTTGAGGTGTGCTTTAAGATCGAAATCTTGAGCAACTTCAACTTCCCAACAGTTGTTTAGAACCTTGTGGAACTTTTCAGGGGTCATGGGGGCTTTGGACAATCGGTCACCATCGATAGCAGGAAGACCTAATTTTTCATAGGCTGGTTCGTAGCGTCGAAGGAAATTGAAATCAAAGGAATAAGATCCTGATAGTCGCACCGTTCCGGGAGCCGTAGGTTGCCAATCTCGGAAACGCCATCCATTCCAATTACGATAAATGGATTCGTTGCGTTGGTCGTTATACAAAACATTGTATTGTTGTCCTGAAGGAGCAACATCAACCATGTGAGCATTGGAAACCATAGAGTTATCGGCATAAATCATCGTGAAATCAGGGAGGGTGTGGTTACCGGTATAATCGAGAGGATATTTTTCCATCGTAGAATCGGTAGCCAAATAGGTTTTGTTGATATGGAATCCATAGGAGTTACCCATAAGGGTAGCAGCACAGTTAATAACCGTAGTCTTTCCTGTTCCTGGAATACCTGACAATCGGCAAGTAGCGTTCTTCATTAGCCATGCGGCCATAAATGCTTCTAATTGTCGGTAATCGTCGAAACCGAAAACGGAGTTAAGACGGTTAATAAGTTTACGGAGCCATTGGAGAGTATCAACTCGTTGCTTACGAGTTTCTCGTTGTGAAATCAAATTGTAATACTCTTGGAAAGGTGGAGATACGGCCTTGCCCATGCTGTCGGGAGACCATTGACCTTCACCATTATCTAAAGCGGTCATAGTGGAGCCACGGAAAACCTTGTCTACTTTAAGTTGTCCAATATCATCCAAATCCAAATTTAGAACGCTGGTAATATCATTACCTTGAGCATCGAACATTTGAATAAATCGGGCACCGCCAAGACCATCGTTAAGAATATCGATACGGTTAAGATCTTCAGGTAGTTCTACTACTTTGACCATCTCATTGAGAGTGGTTCCTCGAAGGTCGGCTACCTTGTTGAGAAGGTCGGCAGTATTACCACCCAAAATGGAACGAACAAACTTAATAGAATCCGGGGCTTGTGGTGAAGTAACAAGTGGGGAAATAATTTCGCCTTCTTCGTCATATTCGGGCATAATAAACTTGGCAATAGCATCAAGTTCTTCGGTGCCAACGAAATTAGACAATTCTTGCATTACATCAGGATGGAAAGGAATGTTAGTTCCTTCTTCTTCGGGAATGGTAGTTTCTACGATATCATCCATAGTTTCTTCTTCAGAAGAGTCATCTTGTGGGGCTTCCGTAGGAACCTCATCAACATCGGTGTTAATTTCTTCGGTATCTTCAGGAAGATCGCTAAAAAGGTCTCCTAACTCGTCGATTTCGTCATTGATTTCGTCATCATCCATAATATCACCTCAGAACTCCAATTCCAATTCCAATAGGATTGGTTTACCATCGTGTCGCCCTACTATATAGTATTTTCGGCCCTTTTCAAAGGCAACGGTGCTGGTAGCATTTTGATCAGTCTTGCTACTGTTACGAATATTCCAATTAGAACCCATACGCTCTTGGCGTCGGAGGATTTTTTGCTTTTCGTGAGCAGCAGCAGCATCACCAGAACGGAGTTCAATAGATTCGACGGTGCCTCGAATTAAATTACCCAAAAGGTCTTTTGCAGCGAATTCGTCATCAGGATTGGGAATAGAAATCTTGACTTCTTCGGAGGTCGTTAGGTTTTCAAAGACTAAAGTAGCATCCGTAACGGTGGTTTCTCCCGTAGGATTACCATCATCATCTACTTCAGTTTGTGGGGTGGAAGTCATAATATCTTTGAGCATTAGTTGTCGAAGACCTTCGGAATCAATTTCTAATTCTCCAATAACAGTTTTATCATCAATAAAGGGTGTTAGCAACAAATCCAAATCTTGCTCATCGCCTGGGAAAATTAAAGTTTCTTGACGCATTTCTCCGGAACCAACAAAGAGATCGGAGTTTTGTCCCGTATCGCCCGACATCAAAAGATTAACTGCCAAGTAGGAAGTAGAAACATCGAGATCGTCAGAGGTTTCTCCAGCCACACGAGATAACCAATAATTTTCATCACGCAAAGTGCCATCACTATCTGCGATTCCACCTTCATAAACCGAAAGGCTGGCTTGAATAGGTTGAGTAGTAACGCCATAGTATCCAAAGATTACGCCATTATCACGAAGTTCATTAAGGGCTTCGTTGTAATCATCTTTGCTACTACTAACGGTAGTAATTCCATAATCGGAATCTCGTTGAGGTCCTGCATAAATAAATGGAAGTGATACTTCGGAAGCGTTAGCAAGAACATCGGGGGCTACCCAAGGTCCTGGAGTAGAAATGCCATCAATATAATTGAAAACATCAGAGAATGTAAAAGGTTGAATCGACAAAGAATCAATTCGGAAAATTTCTGTGCCTCCCTTTTTCGCAAGTAATCCGGAGACTTCTTCTTTTCCACGAACCCAACGAACTTGGAGTTCATCGTAAGAAGTTAATTTATAACTGCCATGGGGGGTGTTAAGAACAATATCGCCATTAAAAACTAATTGTGCTCGGGGAGTTGATGCCGGAGCGACAGAAGATGTATCTACATTGTCAGCAAAAAGATCTAAAACAGGGGCGGCTTTAGCAGTTGCCGGGGGCTGTAAGAGAGCATTTTGCGTGTCAGCAAGAAGAGGAACAATCAAAGTTCCGGGATAAGGATAAAATCCATTGTTGTTGGTTTCACGAGAAGCGAAAGTAGCATCATTGAGGGCCCGTCCTGAATTAGAAATGCTAACTACAAGTTCTTTATCAGGTTGGGTTCCAAAGTTATTGTTAGCAGCAGGTGGAGTAACAACTTCTTCTACGGTTTCTTCTGACACCGCAGGTTCAGTAGTCGTTTCTTCATCATCTGACACCATAGGTGTCGTAGGGGCAGGAGTTGGCGTCGCCGTAGGCGTTGTAGGCGTTGTAGACGCTAATTGTGGATGTAACAAAGCATTTCCAAGAACATAGGTGTCACCTAATTGGGCCGGAAATTCTGAAAGATAGTTAGCACCAGCGGCTACCTTTTTAGCGGAGGCAATCCATGTAGTATCAGGCATACCTGTGGAAGCGATAGACAAAATGTTTTTTGCCATCATGCCATTGTGGTCAAAATATTCAGGTCCAAGATTTCGAGAAGGAAGTTTATCTCCAGCAGAATTCAATTTTGCACCGGAAGAAGTTCCGGTATTAGTGGCAGGTGGGGCAGAAACATTTCGAGTATAATCGTCGGCCTCGCCTTGTCCCGTAAATCCTAAATAGGCTTGAATATTGGCATCATTCCAAAACTTTTTATCAGAAAGCATGGCAGAATATTGAGATCCTCCACCGATAACCGGGTTATTGGCTCCACGACCTGAACCCCAAACAGGAATAGTATATCCATTATTGTTTAAAAAGGCAACAACATCATCATCAATAGCAGTAAGAGTTTTCTTGGAAAACGCCTCCATATTGAGATAACCCATGATGGTCATACATTGGTCAATCGTCAGCGTAGGCATATTCTATATTGATTACGCCAACTATATAAAACTTCGCATCAAATTGAACGACCTTCTTCTCGTAATTGCATAATCATTTCTGCACGAAGGAATTGATACACTCGTCGGAACCATTGCAAGTGAGTTTCAAAATAAGTAATAATTTGGGCAATTTCGGGATAACGATTGCCATAGGGTCGCAAAGCCTCGACAAAATCTTGGAAACCAGAATTAGCCCAAACCGAGATTCCTTTATCAGATAATGAGCCAATAAAATCTTCGTTAATCATTAAACGATTAAAAATAGGCAAGGCTTCTTGGTCTTCTGCGGAGGGATAATAATAAGGATTAAGCATAATAAAACGGTCACCCAAATCAAAATAAGATCGCAAATGGATATTACGAAGCCATTCCAACCAAGTTTCTAATTGGATAGCACAAAAACGACTCCAAACCGGATTAATATCAGTCGTCATCCCCTAAAACCTCCTCATCAGGTTCTATGGTGGGTAAATCATAGCCAATATCATCATCAGCAGGGTCATAATCTTCTTCAACCCACGGAGCGTCAAGGTCTACTCCAGCATTTTCTGCTAATTGGTCTACGGATTGTAAAGTTCCGGTAAATGATGGGGTGGTGTAATTAGGAGTTTCGAGAGGGTCAAAAGCCGTAGCCGAATCGGGAACAGGAACGGACTCATCAAATTGGATTTTAGAAGAGGATTGCAATTTGTTCTTTTCTTGATTCATAGCGGCATTAATCTTTTCTAATCCTAAATCAATATTGAAAGCATCAGAATAATCAATTTCTTTTTCTACTCGTCCAAAGTTATTAGTCTTGGCTTGTCGATCAGAACGCTTAACATCGTCCATACTCATTCCCGAAGCAGCCGCCAATCTTTCCAAATTTTGAATATAGGCTTCATTAGGCTCGGCTTCAGGAATAACGGTTTGTTTTGGTTGTTCTCCCACTACCTTAGTCCAATCGACACCATCTCGGAAGGGGTCTACATCTAAGGGGATTTGTCCCGGTTGTTCTTTGGGTGCCGGAGGTGGTGTAGGTTCGGCAGGAGTTTCTTCCATAGTTTCTCCAATAAATAAACCATCCATATCTCCGGTTTGGGCATCCTTAATTTGATTTAGGAAATCAAGGTCTTGTTGGCTAAGTTCATTTTGTCGTCCTGCAAAATAATCCATACTTTGTTTGATTACAGGCGTAATATCTCCCAAAAATTCAAAGAGTCCTGTGGCGGCTTGAGCCGTAGATGATTCGGCTACTGCCCCACCAACACCATATTTATCAAGGAAATTTAAGAGAGGCACTAAAACCTTTTCCGACATATCGGGATCTACATTAAGACGACGAGCCAAAGCAGCAGCATCGTTAGAACCGGCAACCATTTCCATGAGGGACTTTTTCTTTTCGGTTTTAGAAGTTTTCTTTTCGGCTCGTTCCTTGGCTAAAAGTCTTTCGACCTCATCGAAATCATCGGAACGAATAAGATTGTCGAAATCAGACATAATTATCCCTTAGTCACAATCATATTTATAACTTTCGGCCAATAAAGATATCATATCCTAATCGTAAAGCATCAACCCAAGCCTCATTAACCGATTGTTCTGAATCTCGGTTAGTTTCTAATGCATCGGCAGCGGTGCGAAGAGTTTCGGCTAAAATTGATTGCAAGAATTGTTCGTCAGAAGTAGAATTATCTGCAGATTTTTGGATAAACTCCGATAGAAGTGAAGTGATTTTACGAAGTTCTCGTTCTCGGTTGCTGGTTTTAGCAGTTAAAACTTGATGAAAGAAATCAGATTCGATACAGCCTTTTAGTTTTTCATGAAGAGATACTTCATCATGATCGATTTCAGAAAGCATAGATTGAAAAGATTCGTAATAATTATCAATAACCGTAGGATCAGAAATACCGATTTGGTCCATAAATTGTCCAAATTGTTCTCTAATAACTACATCACGCTCTTTTTCTAACAACTTTCTATACGAGTCCAACATTGATGCCATTTTTTCCATATCCATTACGGATCACCTCAGAAACCGGGGCGAGTTCGAGTTTGATAATTGGAAAGCAGGTTCATGTCAAAAAACTTATTTTGATCGAACTCCGAAACCTTTTGTGCTGTTTGGGCTGCTTTTTCAGCGTTACTTTCGGCTCGCTTAATAGCAACTTCGGCTTCAGAAAGCATTTTCTTGACCGATTCCATTTCAGCACCCAAATTATCAATTTTGCTACGATAGTAAAATGCCGTAGCCAATACTCCACCGAGTCCACCCACTAAGGCTCCAATGGCCCCTGCGGTCATAGGACTAATACCAAACATGGCCGAAGCCACAGGCATTTTAGCAGTAGAGGGTCCGGTGAAAGCGTTTTCGGCAGAATGTTCTGCCGTCATCATACGACGACGCATTTCACGATTAACTGCCGCAAGATCTTTGCGGAACTTGGAAAATTCAGCATCAGAACTAATGCTGGCAGATTCCATAGAAGACATTAAATCCATGAGGTCTTCATTACTCATATCAGAGAGTTTGAGATTACGCTTGACCGAAACTGAGTTTTCGGCAGCAAACAAAAGTTCTTCGTCTTCTAAATAATCATTAGATACGGTGTCGATAACCGGGGGTTCGATAACGCAATCTGTAATTTTGCGGAAGCCACGAATACCGGGTCCACGCTCACAAAGTAAATACTTACCGGGTCCCGTAGATTCAGCCAACATAACAAAAGTTGGAATTGGAATTTCTACTTCGGAAGTAAGAATATCTTGTGTGCCTGAATTTTTGACGCCTGATTGATAACGACGAATGAAATAGGCCATACCCTTTTTTAATCGCTTCAACTATTTATATCTATCGGATAAGGTATTCGGATAGGTCCGAAGGAAACGCCTCAACTAAAAGATCTAAATCAATTTGATTTCCCTCAGAGTAATAATCTGCAGATTCGATTTCTTCTACGGATGAAATACTGGTTATGGCTCGATTTTGAGACAAAAGATAATCTTGAAACTTGAGAGTAGATTGGTGGCCTACTAAGTCTCCGGAATTCAACCATATATTTGGAATGTCATAAGCATCAGCAATAATAAGACCATGAAGTGAGGTGGAGACCACGGCCTTAGCAGAAGCAATTTGATTTACTACGGTTTGCCAATCATCCGTAGGGTTGATTACCACAGCACCATAAAAAATTTCTAATTCTTCCGCAAGGTGATTCATTTCACCCCATTGTGACCAATGAGGAACTACTACAATTTTATTTTTTAGTTCGGGAATTAATTCGGGTTGATAATATCGGGGCAATAAGAGGGCCGGGTCACCATAAACTTCGGGAACTTGTTGTCCACAACCCATTAAGAATTGTCGGGTTAGGGGACCTCTAACGGCATGAATGTGGGGCAGATGACTACAACGAAGCACATAAGCCATCATACCCGTGCCCCAAATATGATCTGAAGATGATAATTCTTTCATATGCAGTAAACTGCCTACGGCAAATAGTTTGGGTTCATCGGGTTGGGCCAAAACCACTTCTTGACCCGATACTTGAGAAACAATATAGCGAGATATTTCATCGCCAAAATTTCCGGAACCATCGGAATGTTGGTAATAGGCCAAAGGAAGAGTCATCCAATCACGACCATAGATTTGCCAAAATCTCATAACATTCGTCAATAGTTTCGGGACGAGGGTTTTCAATTTCGGGAAGGAGAGATTCCATAGCCGCCACGGTGCGAATTAATTGTTTCCATTTTAATTCTCGAACTCGGTCATAGATAGATCTATCTTCGGCTCGCTCAACATAATTTTTATTTTCAAAATATTTGACTAAAGAAAGAAGGTCTAATCGCCAACGAATGCCTCCTCGACGATCTTTAGATTGAGCGTGTTTAAACATAGGTCGGTTGCGAAGAACACCAATAACTTCACGGCTGGTATATCTTCGAGGTTTGTTAGCCACCATAGTTTCCGAGATTTGAGTGCTAAAGCCATAACCGTCGTTGTCTAACAAATATTCTACAATATCAAAGACTAACGATTCCGTTAGTGGTAATGGTTTAGAGGATCCCAAAGGAATCACTCCTCTTCAAGATCCTCGGGTTCGGGGAGTCCCAAAGATTCTCGCACTAAGCGAGCCTTTTCAAACTCATAGGCTTCTTTGGCTTCAGCCAATTCCATGCCTTCTTCCTTTTTGGCTTTGATAAACGATTTCTTGTTGTTTTCAAAATCCATGAGAGCCAAAATAGCCAAGTTATCGTCACTAAGTTGTTGGTCAGAAGCCGGGGGATTGTCGAAAAGAGTTTTGATTTCAATAAGAACTTCTGAAAGATCGACTCGGTTTTCTACGAACTCTTCAATATCATCATCAAGAGTCTTTCCGGTAGCACCATTCATGCGTCCAGCAATATCTTCGGCTTGCTCTCGGGTAACCATAAAGCCTACCCTGTCCCAATATCTTAGTTCGGTCATAATGAATGATTCTCATTCATTCCTATTTATATCTATCGTTATAAAATAACGATTATTTTTTTGGAACTGACATAATTTTTTTACTTTGATGCATGGCAGCAACTACTTCGTGGGGGTCTTCGGTGGGTTTACCCTCAATAAAGAAATTGTTAGAAATCATAAGGTGAGAAATCATTAAAGCCGTAGCCCGAGATAATTCATCCATAATAACACTCCCAAGGTCCCGAATTCGAGCCATTTTTATTAGAAAAGATCCGACCAATTCGGAAACCGTGAGCCGCTCGTTCTCGGTCAGCCGTAAGTCTTCCCGAACACTCCAAATCAAAAGGTTCGGCGGCTAAATACTGTCGCCATTGGAATACCAAATCATCAGCAAAATCAAAGGGTCGCAATTCTAAATGATAGGGATTTTTGTTTACAGGATATAAATCGGCAATCATGACATGAAGTCCGGTGCCAGATGAAGAAGTTCTATACCAAACTTTGCCCAATCCAAACTTTTGGTTTAATTGATTGAGAGCCATGATTACTTGGGGATTAGAGATAGAAACATCGTCCCAATCAAAGTTCATAGAGATAACTGAGGGTTATCTCTTATTTATACTTTTTGGAGCGTATCTAAAAGAGGTTGCCAATCATCGCCAGAATCTTCCAAGTCTTCTTCCATCCCATCCCATTCTTCACCATCACAGAGTTCGCCTTCCATCCAAATATACTCAGCAATAGCATTTTTTCCTTGCTTGATAATATCTTCGGGGACATCTGCCCAATGCCACATTTCGAAATCACCATTATCGAAACCCATCATATATTCAGCACCAAAAAGATCGGGTCGAGAAAGTCGGTATCGACGGTCTAACCATTCGGTAATTTGCCAAGCCAATAATCCGGCTCCAATAAGTCCACCGTAATAAACGACAGGTCGTTGATTCTTTAATAATTTATCAGTAGTAAGCAACATAATTGCCATAGGTGCAGCACCAATTAAAACTGCGGTCCAAATCAACTAATCACCGTCGGCTGAGAACAATTCCCATAAGGGCTAAAGCCACAGCCCCAATACCGATAGCCATAGCGTTTTCCTTGAGGAATCCTTCATCTTCGGCTTCACAGAGTCCGGTATCAGAGTTAAGAAGGTATCCTTCGTTACAATCACACTTGTTAGTAGATTGGTTGTAAGTAGCATTGGGATCGGAACATTCGCCTACCAAAGTATCGAACTCTGCCGTAGCCGCATCTTGTGTCTCAAATTCTCCATAGTGCTTAAGGAGTTTATAATCGGAAGCACCCGTGCCTTCAAGAGCAATCAAATCGAACTTGTCGCCGTTTTTGTAAACTGCCAACTTAGCGGTTTTGCCAGCGGAAACATCAAAATCGGTAAAAATTTCGTGTTGTTCTCCTAAAGCCCTTTCGTAACCAGCAATCAATTCTGCGTTAGCAGGAAGAGCATCACTATAATCGGCTTCGGCTTGGAACTTACCAAATGAGTTGTATTCGTAGAATCCCATGACGATTGATTCGTCAATCGACTATATATATTTTTGCTTAATCCTCTAAGGTAAGAGTAATGGGTTTGACTTCTACTTGATTGATATGATAATTATCGGGATTAGAGGGGCAGTCTTCTTTTTTATGACCAACGGTATCACACCAATCGCAAAGAGGTTTAGGCGTGGAAATTCTAAAACGAGAGGCTAAAATATCTAACTTTTCCCCATTAACTTGTTTCCATACAATTAAATCCGTCAGAGATTTATTTCGCCAAAGAACCCAATTAACAAACCACAGAGATAATCCGCCCTGTGCTAATACCGTGGCTACTAAAATCCATACAATTATTTCTAAATCCATTATTATTCCTCCGGAGGTGATACTTTATCAGGTCCACAAATTAGTTCCGCAAAATCACCTAAATGAGAGTCGGTCGTAACTCCTTTGGGCTCATAAGGTAGTCTAACAGAACCTACTAAACGAATGTTATTATCAGCACAAACCTTTTGGTATTTTTGAATCCACGGTTGTTGATTACGATATTCATGATAAACCATAGTCACAGCAGGATTATCTTTCGCCGTAGCCCAAACTTCAGATCCCATGTCAGGAACTAAATGATTTAATACCAAAGTGTGTGGATTTAGATTAAGGGATTGCAGATATTTAACGGTTCGGAAAAACTCCATGAATCCGGCTTCCGTAGGAATGCTTACCAAAACTACTTTAGATTTCGTGGGGTCCGATAGATTAGTTCGTAGTTCATCGATTTCATCGCAAAACTTTCCTAAAACCAATTCTAATTCATCAATTTCATTTCGGTTTTTAAACAACATTAGTTTTCCTAATACTTTAGATTTGAGTCGGCGGAGTTGTAAAATAAATTGTTTGACATGGGCGGGGGCTGCTAAAGCCTTGAGAGTGTGTCCCGTAGGAGCCGTATCAAAAACGACAAGATCGTAGTGTCCTGATTGAAATTGTTGGGACATAACTTCGGCAGCACCCCATTCGTCAATTCCGGGAATAGCATTGTTAATAGAAAAGACTTTTGACATTCCGGAATCATCATCCGAAAGCGAAGGAATAAACTTGCCAAAAGTTTTGACAAAGGCCGAATGCATCTCTTGTTGTCGAGCGTGAGTGACTACCGAAGCATTGATATTCATAGCCCATAAATTAGGACTAATCTCTCGGGGAGTATCTCCAATTTTAGTGCCGACAGTATCATCGGTGCTATGGGCTGGGTCGGAAGATACCAAAAGGGTTTTTAGGCCCAATCGAGAATAATAAAGTGCGGTGGCAGCCGAACTGGTAGACTTGCCTACACCGCCTTTGCCGGTGAACAAAAGCAACTTCATGGCGAACCATAGGTGATTCTTCTATTTATATCTATGCCCATTGGGATTGGAATCCGGAATCGAATTCTTCGATTTCCTCGTAATTGACATGGTTATCAAGGAAGACCATAGACATTTTGCACCAATAAGTTTCTTGATCGGTATCGCTGGAATCTCCGGTCAGGGCTGCCCATAAGGAACTGCATTCTACGGAAACGGTAATTTCGGGGGTGTCGGAACCACCTAATAAACATTGTTCTAAATCAATTACCATGCCATCTGATACTAATTCTCCACGATATAATTCTTGAGATCCATGAGTGATAGAAATAGTGGCATAATCATTGGCGGAAAATCCGGGGATGGGGTGCACGATAATTTGTTCTAAACAATTTGATTCCATGATTTCGATGGTAGCAATAACAGTCGAAGATTTATTCATGGGCATTTCAAATTCTTTTCTAAACCGCATAATTTTCCCTTCTGGAAAAATCCAAATAAGAATTAGATTTTCGACTATAAATAGTTATAGGGTTTATGCATCACATTTATTTCGTAATCGGGAAATAAATTTCCGTATATTTGCAATAAATAAATATTAATTATCAGTTTCTCGACGGGATTCTTCTTCGTCTTTAATGTATCCCGAAAGATCGTTGCCTAAGAAATCGGCATCAGAATCATCGGAATCAGGATTGGGAGGTAATCGAGTTAATTCTGGAAGAAGATCTTGAATCGTAGATTCATCAAGAATAAAGTCTTTGACGGTGGCTTTGCCACCGTCGTCATAATTGACGGGTTTCTTATTGCGTTGCATTTCTTCATATTGGGCTCTTTGAAGAGCCATCCAAGATTGGATTTCTTCCAAAGTTACTTCGTGGTCGGCATTTTGGTTCAAAATCGTAGTTTTATACCATAAGACATTTTCGGGGGTTACTCGAAGTCCCAAATTGGCTACTTCAACGGCAATAAGAGCGTCTAATTCATCATATAAGACATAATTAAGGAATACCTTGACATTACGACCCGTAGTTCCTGTGACGACATATTCATTATCGTTGGCAACTCCCGTGGGGTCACCATCAGGTCCATAATAAGATCCTGCCACCGCCACGCCGTCCAAGAAAAAGGTTTCTTGACGGTTGGCAAACAGCATGGCAGCCGCAATCGGCCCGGAAGTATTGCGAACAAAGTTATCAGTTTGGTCTAAAATCTCAGAATAATCCGTAGTGGCGGCGACCACAGAAAATTGAGTATCGGCAAAAGTAAAAATCCATTGGTCACGGTCAGTATCATAATCACCGCTAATAGGGCGACGAGTAGTAGATGAATCTCCAATAGCATCATTAAATTGTTCTCCAACTTCTAAGAAAGAGCCTACCGCATTGGTAACGGTAAGTGGATCTACATCAACGGCTTGGGCTCCGATAAAAGGATAATCAATTCCACCTCCAGCCTGATAGGGATAATTAGTAGGAGAACCTAAAAAGGTAGGTTCATTGACTCGTAATCCAGAACCATAACTTGTGGGGTCGGAACCTCCATTAGCAACTAAAATAGCATTGTCTACTTTGATGTAAACTCCTAAGCCATCAGAAGTGGCGGCAAATCTAAGACCATTAACTCCTATGGGTGTGTTTTGATTAAAAGGTGGACCGGCGGAAATAACATAAGACAGAGCCGCATTAAGATCCGAAACTAAAGAAGCAATAGTGGTATAAGTTAAGGTAGGTGGTGGAGATGTGGCTCCAGGATAAATAGCCGAAATATCAAAACCATTAAGGGTAACTCCTGACCAAGTAAATCCGGCAGCGGGAACCGCATCGGGATAACAACCATCAGAATTAATGACATGATAATAAACTTGATTAGAATTGGCTCCTGAAGAAGTCCAAGTTGTCAATTCGGGAGGTCCAGCAAATCCTGTGCCTCCATTAGTGCCTCGTTTGAACATTTGTTGTCCTTGTAGCAATTGCGGTTGTCCAAAATTATTAAAAGAGGGATTGATATCTTGGTCGATTGACCCGGGGTCATAAGCCAACATATATGGTCCCGTGCGGGTGCGATCAATAAAACCTAAGGCTACTTGAGACCTTCCCGTAGGAACGCCCGTAGTTCCGGTATAGCGTTTATAATTTTGAAGCCATAATCCATTGGCAACCTCATCGTCGGTAAACTCTCGTGGTTGTGCAAGAATGTTAGTCCATTGTTCTGGAAGTTCCAATCCAGTAGTGGTTTCCCAAATACCATCCCAAGAAGCATAGGGTCCAATAACCTTGAAATCATTAACATATGCCGAAGGAGATACATAAGGATTGGTTAGCCACGGTTGGAAATCTAAAATCTCGGCACGAGATTCTGGGCTGGTAGCCTCTAAGCCTAATAAAATATGATAAATGGCTGTGCCAGCAGGATCGGGAATTTCAAAAGAAGGGGCTACCCATTTAATTGTAGCACCGACCACAGAAGTGTTAGTGCCTCCGGAATAAGTGGCTACATCTTCTAAAGAGATATTATCCGAAGAATATCCGTAAATAACCCCTTGATTCCACGAAACGACATCCGAATAACCATTAGTAGCATAACCTAACAACGGTTCATATTCCGTCGCAGGATCATTGGCCGAACTACAAGTTGATTTAGTAAGACAATCGCCCACGAAAACTAAAGTTCCCAATTTGGTATCGGGTTGAAACGAAAAAGCCGAGTTGTTGGGGTCTTGGATAGAGGGAACTGAGGTTGCCATAGCGACATCATGAAGTCGTCGAGGAATATGTCCTCGTCGCCAAAAAAGAGCATCGGAGTGCACTTCATCACCCGTAGATACGGTTTCGGGATTAAACAAATCTTGACTAATATCGTTGGCTCGGCTGGCCTGATAGCCGGGGTGTGTCCACAAGAATTCCATAGGTTTAATTACGGGAAACATTCCTTCATAAGCCGTAGGACAAAAGAAAGGTCCGAAAGCACGACCATATGGGTTAGTATTACTATAATTGGTAACAGGAGTAAATAAAATCCCAATTTCATGACCTCGATAAGTAAATTGTTCCATAGGAAATACAGCGATTCCACCCCAAAGACCATAAGAATTTGCTAAATCAAGAGAATTAGGACCCGTATTAGGATCTGCAGTTAGACCGGCAAGGTGAAATCCTTTCCCCAATTGGTCGATAGCCAATAAGCCATCAAAATCGGAATTACCGATAGATTGTGCAGTCATGTTGGCGACTTCTGAAGGTGCAGAACTAATTTTAAAGGTGTAAATATAAGGATAAAAATCTTGATTAGAATAAATAGAATCTAAATAAGGCGTGTATTGATTGGGTGGTGGAAGAAATCTTCCCGATAAATCTGCATTTTCGATTCCTGCATATCCAACGGCAGTAATGTATACCGAACCCGTTTCAGCATTAAGAGTAGTAGTTCTATGATCAATCACCATAGATTTAAGTCCCGTTTCATTAGAATCAGCATTAGTGGGTGGATTAAAGGTGATTTGTTCAATTAGATTACGACAGGGAACAATATGCCAACCCTCAGGATTAGCCAAATTATCAAAAGCCACGGCAGCAAAAAAGCCATCTCTCCAAGGTTGAATAGGTTGAGAAATAGAAGTAGATTGATATCCTGAGCCTATCGTATCGTCAGCATTGAAGGAATCCCATGTGGCTTCATAAGACCCACACAGGAATACCATGTTGTTAGCCACTTGAAGATCGTTAATAATCCAAGAATCCGCAGTAACTGAGATTCCATCCCAACGACATTCTGAAAAGAGATCTTTGAGATGATATCCGCCCGCAATAACTCGGTCTAAAATGCCGGTCGGCAATTCTTCTACCGTGAGGTCAAAAGAAATACCCATGAAGAATCATGAGTGATTCTTCTATTTATATCTAACGATATGATACTATCGTATCATATAGTATCCGTAGGTGTCCATTCCGAAGTAACTCCTGCAAAAGTAGTGGGAACATCGATAACACGATTGTAGGCCACATATCTAATATCCCACCAAGTTCCCGGGGGAACCTCAATAGGAATTTTAGTTTTGTAAGCCGGCTGGTAAGCCGTCGAAATAGGATATGGGGCTGCAATTCCCGACATTCCATCATAATCTCGTCCATCAAGGGTTTGATAATACCCAGTATCATCAATAACGACATTAACGAAACCACGAGGACCCCAATCGGCTCCTTTTAATTCATCGGCTTGGAATCCGCCGGGGGTGGAGCCAATATAATCTAAAACAATATATTCATCGGCTTCAGTATATAACGATTTGGTAAGAACTCCGAAACCATCTTGAATATCAGCACCCACTAAGACTGATTGTTCTCGTTCTGATAAAACATCTAATCTTTTCTTAGGCAGATTACCGAGATCGGTAAATTCGAACTCATATCCTTGTCGGCGGATAGACATGAATTATAAATAATTCATTCATCTATATTAATCTTTCCTAAAGAGATTTCGTAGGTGCCACCTAAGGTTTCTAACCAATATCCTTTAATAAAATCTACTTGCGAAGCCGGATGATTAAATTTATGGGCTTCATCGGATTCAATAGCAGCAGGTAAATAATTTCTGCCTTTCCAAATGCCAATATAATCTTTATAATCAGGACCTTTGATTTTGATGTCGTTGTAGGGAGACATTAGAGTTCCCTGATATAAAATATCCTCTGAGGTGCTTTTGGGACTCGCCCATCGATGACCAACATAAAATATTAAATTCATCTCGTCGAGATCAACGGCATCGTCAGGCCAATCTTGCCTAAATCGAAGGGTAGAGAAATCCTTAACATTTCGAGGGTGATAAAGATCTCCCATCATGTCTTCGTCAGAAGAATGGTGAACTCCAATAAACAAAATTAGAGTATTAAAGAATTGAGTAGCCAACTGTAAATTAGAAAAATAATAATTATTGGGTCTAAAAGCCGAGTTATGAACGATATAAATCTCGGATGTCGTCCGCAACCAATTAATAATTTCAGTCACCGAAATCACCTATCATCATGGTGGTTTAAGCGACGAAGAGCACGGCGAGTGATCAATTGGGTAAGAGAAACCCGTTGTTTTTGTCCATAAAGAGTAGAATTAATTTGTTCTCGGCGTTTTTCACGGTCTAATTCGGCTTTGATTTCCGGAAGGTCCATGTGGTGATTTACTTGGTTAATCCACGAGGGTTTTTGATTTTCCGGATGGAAGGGGGTGGGGTCTGAGGGGAGGGGGAGCAATCGGGTATCGGGAGACTCTTGGTGTTTTTGATTCAATCCTAAGACGGCTTGCTGGCGAAGTTCCTTTTGGCGTTGCTCACGAAGGGCAGCCATAAACTCAGAATAATTACTCATCTGAAGAAGCCTCCTCAGCCTTAGGTGTTGATTGCACCAACCGTAGACCGAGATAGATGGCTCCGATAGAACCTACTAAAAGCGAAGCAGGTCGGTGACAGCCCATGCCATAAAGGGCACGAAGATTGGCGATAGCAAAATATCCACCGCCGACAATAGCAGCGATTCCTGCAACTTGTGTCCAATTCATGTCAAATGGTTATCCATTCGACTATTTATAATTATCTGTGACGGGTGGGATTTAGCCGGGGTTGGCGACCACCGCTAAGCCAACGAATCATGGCTAACACGCCCACACAATATCCGAGTCTTTCTCGATAAACGGCAACTTGGGAAGAATATCTTAAAGCCAATTTAAGATTTTTGGCTTTTCCAGCACTAACTACCTTAGAAGAATAATCTGCCACCATTTGTTCATATTTACGACGCAGAGTTTCAAACTCGGCAAACAATTCGGTGAGGTCATTCTGTCGTAGAGATCTCATGTCGAATGGTTCCTCATTCGACTATTTATAATTTTAGATTTACAATAACTCATAATAACGATATTCGTAATTGATAGTGGGAATAAATGTTTGTTTTTCCTTAACCACGCCGGATATAAATTTAGAAAAAATTGGAGAATTAGCATCAGAATACATCATCCAATTTCGATTTCTATTACCCGATTCTAATTCATCGATCCAATCTTGATAAGGCATTTTTGCAGAGCCTTGAGACCACATTTGATTGAGGTCATAGGGCTGCCCTCGCCACCCGGGTGAGGCTTTGTATTTTGCATAATCTTTGACAACTTCATGGGTTTTGGCAACCATAATGGTATTAGTAATGGCATTTTTGGTGCCAGCATTATAGGTATATTGTAGCAAAGGCCCTTTGGGTTTAAATTGATTGGGGGCGTTGCCTTTGGCATCAATAACAAGTAATCCGGGAAAGGTTTTAGCAGGTCCTAATTGAGCCTTCCAACCGGCTGGTCGGTTGGCCGGATACCAATCATAAACTTCCCGAGTAGCATCTGCAGTATGACCTTTTAACCATTGAAAAAAATCATTGAAATCAATGTTTCGGTTTCCATATCTCCGAGTGTTGATATTATCAACTTCAAAATAATTTTTTTGTTGTATCTGAGCCCAAATATTTAGCCAATTAGGGTCTGTCACCCAAGTAGGTTTTGCAATATCTAATGAATACCAAGCCATTAATGCTGAAAAATGACCCCAAACAGTAGATTGAGTAGTTTCAATAGCCTGATCAATTATATGTGTGGATGGCTGGGGGGCATAACTCCAATTGAAAAACCCATGGGCTCGCCAACCGCTGGTGGTAAAGGAATTAGTTATTAAACCCCACAACTGTGTTGCGGAAGTTATTGTGTAACGACCCATGTTAAATAATTAATCTCTCTACTATTTATTACTTTGCGTTAAGATAATAGCCACGAAATAAGTTCCAGAGGGGATTCTATGTAGAATCCCGTCCATCATTACCTATTATGTGGGTAGTAATCTTCACAGTTCCAAGTTGTCGATGATACCGTCGTTGTCGTCGTCGGAGTCTTCGTGGTCGTCAGCACCGTCGTTGTCGTGGTCAAATTGACCCGTGAGGTCGTTTCCGTCGTTGTTCTCGAACCAATCTGATAGACCATCGTTGTCATCGTCGGTATCGGTAGAATCCCAAATACCATCGTTGTCGTGGTCGTAGCGGTAAGATCCGAAAGCACCATCCACTTCATCAACATCGAGGATGTCGTCATTGTCATCATCAGAATCCACAGCATCGTTGAGACCATCGTTGTCGTGGTCACGGGAAGCATCGCTACCGTTATCATAGAAGTCCATGCGGTTGTCAATACCATCATTGTCGATGTCCAAATCGACTACATCGGAAATGCCGTCGTTATCATGGTCATAGATGTTGGTGTTGGGGTCGCCATCATTGACTTCTTCATCGTCAGCGATGCCGTCGCCGTCATCATCGTCGTCTTCAAAGTCGGCAATTCCATCGTTGTCGTGGTCCATAGGGTTGTCGTCGAGAATATCGGGAATACCGTCATTGTCATCATCGTTGTCCAACTCGTCAGGAATGCCGTCACCGTCGTTATCAAACTCGGATTGGCCGTCCAATTGTTGTCCTTGTTGTTGGTCGCTTTGTTGCCCCTGTTGGCCTTGTTGTCCATTCTGGGTTTGACCTTGCTGTTGCTCGTTTTGTCCGTTTTGGTTAGCACCATTTTGGTCTCCGGCTTGTTGATCGCCTTGCTGACCACCCTGTTGTCCACCTTGTTGTTGTTGGCCTTGACCATTATCTTGTTGTTGGCCTTGTTGTCCTTGTTGCCCCTGTTGGCCGGACTGTCCCTGTTGGCCTTGCTGACCTTGCTGACCTTGCTGGCCTTGTTGCCCCTGTTGTCCCTGTTGGCCCTGTTGTCCTTGTTGGCCTTGCTGACCCTGCTGGCCGCTTTGTCCTTGACCTTGTGATTGTCCTTGGCCTTGGCCTTGTCCTTGACCCTGTCCTTGACCCTGACCTTGTCCTTGACCTTGACCTTGTCCCTGTCCTTGACCTTGTCCTTGTCCCTGTCCCTGACCTTGACCCTGACCTTGTCCCTGACCCTGTCCTTGTCCTTGTCCTTGACCTTGACCCTGACCTTGTCCTTGACCTTGACCTTGTCCCTGTCCTTGACCTTGTCCTTGTCCCTGTCCTTGACCTTGACCTTGGCCACCGGCTTCGGATTCGCCACCGCCTTCGGTGCCACCGTCGCCGCTACCGGCTTGGGATTCTTGGAAATCGGGGTCGTAAGCATCAGGAATACCGTCGCCATCAGAATCAGAGTATTCACCATCATTAGGATCGGTTGGGAACTGGTCGGTGTTATCGGGTTTACCATCACCATCAGTATCAGCGTTGTTGGGGTTTGTGCCCTTAGCATACTCTTGAGCGTTGGTTAGACCATCACCATCAGGGTCGGCGTTTGCATCGCCGCCTGAAGTGGGATTAAGTCCATTGTTTACTTCCCATCCATCAGGAAGTCCATCGCCATCCGAGTCAGCGTTGTTCATGTTAGTGCCTTGAGATTGTTCTTCGGAGTTGGTTAGACCATCGCCGTCCCAATCAGCACCACCGTCAGCAGGGTCCAAAGGATCGGAACCGGCTGCGGCTACAACGCCTGCTGACATAGCAAGCATTAGGGCAGTTAAAATTGTAAGCATCGTGTTTTTGAATGTATTAGTTTTCATAGTAATCATTTTCCTATATAGTTATTCATAGGGAACCCTCTGTTCCCTCTAACCTATAAGTAAATGTTTTCTCCTATTTATAGTTTATGGTTTTATGTATCATTCTTCCGAATCATCGGATTCGGCATGATGTTCTCGATGACAATTAGAACAGAGTAATTCTAAAGTGTGAAGTTTGGCTTTGAGGTCTTTCCAAGAATAATCTGTGATGCCTTTAGGTCGGATGACTCCGCTACCTCCTTGTTGTCCGGGACGAATGGTGCCCCAATTCTGTTTGAGGGTAGAATCGGTGTGATGAACATCTAATCCGGCGGGGTTATTGTAGCCACATTTTTGACAGACACCACCCAATTGGGCATGGAGCCAATCTTTCTTTTCTTGACGACGCAAACGCTTATTGGCAACAGATCTATTGATAAACGCAGTTTTATTGTTGAGATAATACTTGCGTTGATACTGTTTTTGATATTCCTTTCGCTTTTCCGGATCTTTGAAAGGCATAACTATCAAGCCATATCATTCTTGGTGTCTTCGTCAAAGTCTTCCGCCGATTCATCAATTTGAACTTCAGGGGTGTCATCGGATTCTTCTGAATCTGATAATTTTTCGACAGTAACACGGTAAGTATTACCGTTTCGCTTAACCGTTTTAGTAGACACAATTTTGAATTCCGGCTTGGGTGGTTCAGGTTTGGGTTCTACTTCATCAAGGGCTTCTTCCATCATACGATAAAGATCGACATAAAAGTTGTCAAATCGACGGGTCGTATAAGGTCTTCGGTATGTTCTAAAATAATTGTTAAAGATATCATCCCACATAATTATCAACTAAAAAGTTTGTAGGTGACCACCTACTTATATCTTTCTTTTATTTATGTGCAGCCGCCACCTTGAAATAATGGGTCAGACCTTGAGACCTTGGATTCTGAGTCGGGTGGGAAAGATTCGCTTCCAACTCTAAATTAGGATATTTAGAGAGATCAACAAAATCATGCCATATCTTACGAAGATCGAGGGGTTGAAGTGGAATGTTCCACCTTTTTGAAAAATCTATAATTGGTTTCGCCCTGTATTCCCTATCCTCCATCCCATTAGCGAGTTGAATCCATGTATGGTAGGGTGCCGAGTAACTCGATAGAGCATCGCCATTCCAACTTGGATCGGTATCGGGAACCAGTTCCCTAACCTCGGGATGTTTCTGGAAATCCTTGGCGGCTTGGTTGAGAGGTTCCATGCTAACAAAATAATTCATGAAAGAGAAACCCTCTCGATGTTGCTCCACCATAGCATCGAAACCTATGTGAAGCCTAAAAAGAGCCCCTGTCAGAAGATGCTCCAAATTACCAACAACTTGAAAGTTATGTATTTCCAACCATTCATCGGGATAGCCGAACTCTACCACATCGTTGATTTCCTGAAGTTTATCTTGATACTTACTAATCGGTATTTCAGGGACGATAGGTCCGAATTTCCAAGGTGAAAAATAATTAATTGCAAACATAATATCACCTCAATATATTTCTTTTGTTGATAGCATGATATCCAATTCCAAGTGCAAACTTGATATAATCATTAGGCCACATATCGTATCCGGGATTAGTAATTCCCCACCTCATTAAAATTGGGTCATTCATAGTGAATGATGCAAAATAGAGATATGTTCCTTTCACCCCAAATGCATCCATATAATCACTAAAATCACCATTAGTTTGTATGTCTTTTATTAAATAGGTTATCAAGTTATCAGTTTCATCCCATGCCTCCGGATCGGTATCAAAATACCAACCTTCAGAATATAACCATCGTAGAGCATCTTGAAAATCCATAGAAGTTATGCCAGTAGTAGATACATCAGTTCCAAGATAATCTAAAACTTTCTGTTGGTGTGGTTGTATATCCGTCATAAAATCAACGCCTATCTTTTTTGAGCATCTCTCGAATTCCGGGGATTTCGAAATCAACATTGGGTGCTTTCGTAATATCGGTAGCGGGTTTAGGTGCTCCTAATTTACTGTCGGCTCCAATCTTTTGACCACCTTTTCCAGGACGGATGGCCTCATAATGAGCATTAACAATATCTTGGGCAGTTAGATTGGGTTGCATTTGGGGTTTAACGCTGGAAGCCATGATTTTATGCTTTTCGGCTTCCATAGCCTTTAAAATATCTTCTTTAGTCGTCATGCTTTCACCTCAAATAAATAGGAAGTAGTTAGATAACGATCTCCTTTTTTACCTCGATATCTTTGGAAACTGATAATTTCTTTCGTGGGGTCACCGTCTACTTCGGGAGTGTAAATAAATTTTGATAAAAAGGAACGAGATAATTCATTGAGGTCAGTTTTAACTTTTACCATTTCGTAATCATCATAAGTAAACTCTTCTATTTGCCAAGCCACATATTCATCAACAACTTCTGGAAATAACATAACTTGGACCTCCATAAGAGGACCTTCATATTGATTTTGACCAATGTTAATCCATATCCAATATCGATCGGGTCGTCGTAGCCAATTAATTAGATTCATTGCCATGCCTCCGTAAGATCCGTAGATTTACAAATAATCCAATCAGAATAATCACCATTATCTTCAATATACTGTTTAACTTGTATAAATGGTTCTTCTTTTAATTCAAGAAGATCATTTTCAAAAATAATTGTTTCTCCATATTGTATTGGATCTTGTTTGCCTATAATAAAGGTTAATGCATCTCCATCTTGTAAAGAGTAATTATCGCCATCTCCATCTAATTCCCAAAAACTATGGATGCTTTCCAAAATTAGATTGATTCCGCTTGCAAAGTTTTTTACTTTTTTTACTCTCATGGCAGCAACATTATATTGGATTACAATCCAAAAGGGAGGTTCATATCCAGTTTTTAGCCAATTGATAATGCCACTCATAATCTTACAACTCCGGTAGTAAGGGCATAATATTGGTCATCCGAAGAAGTAAAACTAATTTGAAAGATCTCTCCTGATAAAATCTCTCCAATTCTATTTTGTAAAACTACTTCAATTTGTTCGGGTGTGGGAACATAATTGTCCTCTTCAGGAGAATAATTTTGATAGATTTCTCGCCACATGGGACGCTCACTAATATCCGGCATCATTTTGAGTTCTAAAAGTTTACATTCACCAGTATTCCAATAATCAACGAGAGGTGAAATATGCCAATTAAAAATAATTTTTTCATAATTTTTTCGTGTGAAAAACTGAATGGTTTGGTCTTGGTCATAACTGCCGTAAGAAGCCACAAAAAAGATTTCAGGAGTTTCCTTAATCCAATTAATGATTTCCATGTGATGATGTTATCATCACTACTACTTATAATTTCACTCGTAATCACGAATAGTTAAGCCCACAGGGAATCGTGGAATTCCGGCAGAAGTGTAATCTTGGAACTTAACCGTCAATTTTTTGCCGACATACTTTTTGCCATCCTTGAGTAATTTGGCTCTTTCAGCACGAGTGCCTTTAGGACGCACCGTAAATCGTTTCTTGGTTTTGGGAACTTCACAAGTCCAAATAACTGTGCCGGCATCATTGCCTTGTCCTTCTTGATAACCTACAATTTTGAATTCTTCATCATCGAATTTCTTATACTTTTGAAGATTGTAAGATCGCTTTCCTTCATAGGGGCTGGCAACATTGCGAATCATGACTCCTTCGTAGCCATCTTGAAGATTTTTGGTGAGCAGTTTTTGAATATCGTTATCGGATTTAACTTGATAAATTGGAACCATCGTCAATCGCTTAGAAGAATCTTTTTTTACCCAAGAAGTAGCCTCTTTATATCGCTTAGCAAAAGTTTTGCCGGGGTCGGCGGTATCAATAAGATCGAAAACATTGAGTTTTACTTTCTTAGAATCATCTACATCTTGTGGCTTCAATTTTTGTTTCCTTACTAAGCCCACGACTCGTTGGAAGTTTTCGGCTTGGTCTTTTCCAAGTTCCGTAGAATATAACTCTCCATCCAAAATAATGCCTTCAGGGAGTTTAATCTTTTTAATAGCATCTCTAATACCGGGGAGTTCTGGGAAGGGTTTGTTATTACGAGATAGCAAAATTACTTTTCCTTTGTGCATTTGTGCCAAGCAACGAACTCCGTCTAATTTGGGTTGTGCCACCGCAGGTAATTTAATTTTCTTAGCGTGTTTTTCATAGTTTTGAGCCAACATAGCCGAAACCCTAACTCCTCCGGAAGACCCTTTTCCAGAAGCATTGGTAGTATATCCCGAATCTTTTTTCTTTTGAACAATAGAATCAAATTGTGATTTAGATTGTTGTCCCAAAGTGCGTCCGGCTTTTCCTTTGGTAACCACTACACCCTTAGTAGTAGTCATTTTTCCTCCTTTAACACCCGTAGAAACTTTGATGACATGATTAGAGCCAACTTGTTCTACCCAACCTTTCCAATGTCGGATAGATCCCGTAGTATCGATTTTATACAAATTGGTGGGTCCGAGAACGATTAAGTTCGCCATGATATCCATTAGGGATATCATCTATATAAAGTTTTAGTTTGGGTTTCGTCGTTTAGAATCTAATTCACAAACCGTGCAAATCAAACGAGCCTCCGAAGTATAACTACGGATTTTTTCCCAAGATTGATCTTCGACGGGCATGGGCAAGACTGATTCATCAAGAGATCTAATTCTTAGATATTGCCAAGTAGTTTGATTACAATGGGGGCAAGAACCTCCTAAAGCAGAAACCAACCAATCGTGTTTTTCTTGACGAAGGGATTTCTTATTGGATTTAGCACGAGGCTTGATATCTTCAGCATTGGCTTGATAATACTTTTTATTGTATTGAGCCATATACTGCTTCTTTTTCTCAGGATTGGAATAAGGCATGGTATATAATAAACCCTTCCGACTATTTATAATTTGTCTTCAAGACCCGATATTTTACAACGGTAAAATATCACATCATGTTTTGCAAGAAAGCCAAGAAACCTGGAACGGCGGCTACTAACAAAGCCCACCATCGATTTAGTTTTCGATCGGCTTCAGCCACTTTTTCTTCGATAACTGCCAAACGGGTAGTAAGCGGTGGTTGTCCATTACCATCACGAACTGTTTTCAATAATCCGGAAAGGTCTTCTTTGAGGTCACCAACAGTATGTTCTAAATTGTTAAGAGCCACAGCATAACTATCGGAGTCGGCTAAAAACCCCTCCATCATAAGAGCGAAATCTCGTAGAGCCTCTTCGACTCCTGATAAATCGGTATCTGACAAGATAATCACTCCTTCAAAAATCGAAGTGATTTAGCCAATAATACCCGAGCACATTGATTAAGATGTGATAAGCGGTGTTGAACATTATTGCATTGCATTTGGGTAACAATGGCGGAGTGTTCTGCCTTTTGCACCGCTAATTCGAACTCCATGTGGCGATATTATCATCGCTACTATTTATAGTTTATGATTATTTATGCTTTTTAATACAAAGCATTAATAGTTGCGTCCACGCAATCCCCAAAGGTTTACTTGATGACTACGAACCCGACTTAGAGAACTGGTATCTACTTTATCTAACAAAACAAATTCTCGGGAACCACGAAGGGCAAAGGTGATTTCTCGTGCCGTCGGCACATGGCGACGACCGGAAGCCACGATAGAATTTCGGATTTCTTCGGAAGTTGCCGGACGGCGAACTAAAATAGTTTTAGCATGATCGATGATGACCTGTTGTTTAGAGCGACCCATGCAGAATAGTTTGCTATTCTGCTATTTGTATGTTTCGGTTATATCAAACAATGTAAACTACTCTGTGAGTAATTTACTCATCAGCAACCAATTCTTCAGTATCAGAAGATACCGAAACAAAGTCAATATCACAAACATCGTTATCACAGAATCGCTCAGCAATAATTTCTTCGCCCTTAACACGACCAAAGTTGAGTTTTCCTAATTCGGACTTCATCTCGGTATAGGTTTCCAAATCGATAGCCTCATAGGGCATTTGCGGGAAAGCCCCGAAATCAAGTTTGGGAAGGAAGGAGATTCCCTTCAATTGATATTGGAAAACATCAAGGGCGGAGGCAATTTGACTTCCTTCGGTTTCCGGTTGGAAGGTCACGGTGCAAGACACTTGGTTATCAGCCCAATAGCGTTGAGCCACAGCCGCCAACGATAATTGTTCCCACATAGAAACTTGATCGACGGTGCGAACTCCTTCGCCTACATCTACGGGGATTTCGACAACAACAGTATCTTCTTCAGCACCGACACAAGGTTCTACCTTGTATCCAGCCTTAACTAAAGCCGGAACAAGATTAGAGATTTTGCCTAATCGCATACGACGGATATAATATCGGGATTCGGGAAAGTGAATGCCGGGGGTTGCTCCCGCCAAGAGTGAAACCGTGCCCGAAGGCTTGATACTCGTAGTTTTGATAGACTTGGGAATAGCGAACCAATCAGAATACTCGGTGTCTAATCTTTGAATGTGGTCATATCCCGCATCCATCCAATCAATAAGATTACTCATACCACGGTCTGCGAGGAATTGGGCAATACCACTCATGCTGCAACCGATTCGGCGGTTTCGTAGCATCACTTTGTTGGTTTCCGGCCAATGCGTTTTTCCAAGGGTAACAGTCTTAGCATATAGGTAAGCGTATTTGAGAGTCTTGAGATAATCCTCTAAAGACTCATGGTTATTGGGGAAGGTTTCCACAAGGCAACACAACTCATAGGATTCTAAAGTTTGCTCAAGACAAGGATTACCACCTTTGGCTCGGTGGTCTTTGTTATTAATCGGATCTTTCATTCGGCCATATGCCCTCATGTTGTCCAACCACGCATAGCCGGGTTCACCATTGAGGTTTACCCGTTCCGCAGTAGGTCCATAATCCATACCAACGGTTGCGAAAACAGAGTTGTTACTGGTCCATCCATAATCCATACGGTGTGGATTGACTTCGTAATTTTTGAGGTCAATATACTCTTCAGAATCAGCAGGACCAAACACAATTTCAGCGGTGCGTCGGACATTGCCGGCGACAACACACTTACCGATTAGGTTCATGATATCCACAATAGCGGTTTGACTAATGGGAGATCCAATTTCTTTAGACAAAACGGAATCAATGTGAGTGTGGAGATCTACCAAAGGTCGAGGTCCGGAAGATTCGCCACCAAAACCACGAATAGGTTCACCAGCGGGTCGGATTTGCGAATAGTCAAAAGTTACCGGGGCGGTGCCCAATAAATATGATTCAATTTGCATCTTGACAGAATCTACCCATCCTTCTCGGGTATCGGGAATCACAAATTGTTCGGGGCGACGAGTATCGGAGGGGCCTTTAACCATAACTTTTCCAGCACCCTTGACATCGAATCCGACGCCAACACCCAGCATGGAAGCATCCATAAGGAATACAAAAGGTGCGGCAAGATCTTCTTTGAGGTTTTCGGTGGAGACAAAAGCACAGTTATTGAGAGCAGCAAACAAGCCCTTTTCTTCGGTAATCGGTGTTCCCATGGCCCATAAACCGCGTCCGGGGGGCAAGAACTTCATATTCCAAATTCGATCATACATCTCTTGAGCGGAGTGTTGGGCTTTCCAAGCGTTCCAACCCAAACCATGCATTTCGATATGTCGCTTTTGCATATTGTAAGTTCCTTCGACAACACGACGAACCGTTTCAAACCATTGTTCGTTTTTGCCATCGTCCTTAAGGCGACTGTATGTGCGGTTGTAAACCAACTCTCCAAGACCGTTGAAACCAAATGGAGCCTTCTTGCGACGGTATTTTTCGACGAATGAATCGGTGAGGTAGAACTTGCTTTCGGACATGGATTTAATCATCTGCACCCCATCTATTTATACTTTGTTATGGTGGTTTCTAAACCCTCTTTATTTTTGTTTAGTTTTATTTGGGTTGATTATAGTTGTTTGGTATTCACCGGACTCAAGACCCGATTTCGAGATCGAAATCTACTCCTTGAAGTTTTGCAATTTCTAAAAATGATTCTAAATTATGCTGCCAACCGGGAAGGTTAGTATATCCATCAAGATTGGGAATTTCAAGATAAATGTAATTATTATCTAAGGCCCATTTTTTCTTTTCGGCATCTCTTAGAACTAATTGTTTGTGAGATTTTTCCCCTCCAAAAACATTTTCTTTCCAAGTATAGTGTTGAAATCCTTGATATTCGATCACAGCATTAAATTTGGGTAGATAGATATCATAACCCATTCTTCTTCCTGATTGTGAGAATTTTCCTTCTGATTTCCATTCAAGAATGGCTGAGGAATCTAAATTATCTCGTAAAATTCGATAAAGCAATCCTTGATTTTTCCCCTTTTTATCGAAAACAGATCTGTCCCAATCTATATCCGGCATCATATAACAACACAATTCATACCAAGAAAAACGAGGGCCGCAAGAAGCCATTGGTCCACCACCATAAAAAGAAGTTAATTCTTTTTGAGTCATTTGTGGAAAATCTTCTAAGGCTGATAATGAAAAATGTTTACACAAATCTTGCCAATATAATTCAATTGATTTACGATTGGGTTTTTCCCGAGTTCCCCAATAGCCTCCACCAACCTTTTTAAATCTATGGGGTTTCCAATTAAACTCAGGAAATAAATCACAAAGCATATCAAGAGTAGAATCCATATATCTCGCAGCCATTGTTGCAGCCCCCATATCTCTAATATCTTGAATTTTTAGTTGATAAAGATCTTCTAATTGCCAACCTTTTGCTTCCATTAAATCATAAATAACTTCCCTTCGATTTTCCATAGAATCCCAATAATTTCTTTCTACCATACTAAAAAGATATCCCTTGAATTTAAATTCCGGAACCATGTCTATAAACCATTGCTTGATACTATCATAATAACCTTTTGATGTCCCACCAAACATAGTCATGGAAATAACTTCTGCAACTTGTTCATGTTCAATATCGTATAATTGTTCCCAATTAGTAATGTTATAATAATCGCAAAATCGATCAAACAATTTTTTTCTATTATTCCAATCTTCATAAAATCCATATGGGACTACAGCAAATAAAGAATCGTCCCATTCTAAATGAGGGTTGAAATTTTTGATTAAATCGTAAATAGAATATCTTCTATTAAGTAAACTACAACCATAAAAAGCAATAACATCATCGTGAGTAATTTTATACATTTCTTTTTGACTTGGACAACCCATGTGTTGATAAAAATCATCCCACCACATTTGTTGATTTTGTGGGTCATCCCAATAACCTGCCGGGGCTTGACCTAATTTATAAAATTTCCAATCACACTCTGGAACAAGGGTTTGTAATAATTCAATAATGCTGGAACAATGTGGGCTGGATTTTGAAATTAAGGCATCACCATTAAAATTTTTAATTTTCTTTTGAGTGATTTGATAACAATCTTCCCATGTTTGCCAACCTTCATGTTCCATTAAGTCTTCAAACCATTGACGCTGATTTTTTAGGTCTTTCCAATACCAAAAAGGAGTATTAACAAAACGATAGGGTTTCCAATCAAATTGTGGCTCCATTGCCATAATGAATGAAGAATGTTCATTATTGTAATCAATACGAAAGAGATTAATTGTGGATCGAGTATGATTAACTAAATCTTTTCTACTTAATTTATACATTTGTTCTTGAGTAGTAATGTTTAAATCATTTTTAAAATCTTGCCACCATTGTTTTTGATAATGTGAATGTTGCCATCGGTTGATTACTCTATCAAATCTATAAAACTTCCAATCGTATTGCGGGAAGGCATTTTCTACTTCTGAGATCCAATCGGCACAATTTCTTTGGAATTGGCTAAAAAGAGGGATATGTCTAATGTCCTTAAATTTAAGATTATAAAAATCTTGATAGTCAAGACCAAGTTTTACTTTGACATCTTGTAGCCAATTTGCCCGAATAGTGGGGTCTGAAAAATCAGCCATGATAATACATTATCAAACTACCTATATAAACTTTTACTCGGCATATCGAAAATAAAGCCATTCGGAAATTCCCATGATGGTATTTATGATAATAAATACCAAAATGATGTTGGCAAAGATACTCATGGGGCCCACTCCTTTTCTTCCCAAACCTTTTGAAGATGTTCTTCTAAGAAGATTTTTTCTTCTTCCGTAGGATTAGTTTCCATAAAATCAAAAAACTCATTGAATAACCTTTCAGCAGAGGGATATAGTGAGTGTCCGGAATTAGAATGCATATAGGCAACTAAAAAATCGGTAAAACGAGAATTGTCATTAAACAACATAACCCGTAGGGTTTGGATAACTACGGGAATAAAGTCATCATTCATTCTTCTTCACCTAAAGTAATAGCACCCATTTCGATTTCAACAACCATTTCTCGAAGGGCTTCTCGATCTACTTCTTCGCCTTCCATGTCATCAATCATTTCCAACAACACCCGTTTTAGTTGGCGGTTGTGAGGAAAACGAAGATAATCACGAACTTTGGCGACAAACATTTCTGGAATCTTCATGAGCAAACTTTGTGGTTGGCACCTATTTATAATTTATGAATCTTTATATAGTTGGTTATCAAAGATAACCACATGGAGATTATCAATTGGCTTCGCTCAAGCACGGCAGAATATGTTATGATTCAACGCACAATTAATTTTACAGAATCTCATACTACTTTGGTGGGGGTGACTCCTGTTGATGCTCAAATCATTTTAAACGATGAATGGTGGGAGTATTGTAGTGAGCATGATGACTGGGGGGTATATGCACCAAATCCAATAATTTTACAATATAATAATCCAAGACCTTCAGAAAGAGATGAAATCCGTAGCACAATCAAAAGAATTTGTGCAGATCCTTCCCAATATATAGAAAATAGTTGGACAATTTCATTATGGTATAGAGATAATGATGAACACGATTACCAAATTTTGTATACGATTATTAATCCAATTTTAAAGTCAGATAATTAATCGATTGTGGTTTTTTAACCGGAACTAAACAATATTCCATAACATAATATCCAATATCCCCATAATTTCCTTCACTAAGATACCAACTATTGTCGGCTTGCTCCCAATAGCCCTTAAAAGGTTTTACTATTACGGATTCTAATTTTAAATAATCTTGAAATTTTTCTTTCCATTCTCCGCCACCAACAAACTCCTTCTTCATCATGTCATGATTGACATACGCCGATACCACCTTATTGTCATATGTTCCCTTGGTCGGCCAATTTATTTTATTACCTGTATTAAGACCTTCTAATAAATTAACTCTTTGTTGCCACGATTTACATTGAAAGAATAGTTTTATGAGGTCTGGGTGCCACATCAAATCAACAATTGTATCCGACTGAGGCTTTGCATCCATATGATGACATTACTCCTCACTACTATTTAACTTTTTACGCTCGGCATTTCGGGCTCGACGAGCCCCCATATCTAAGTCGGCAAGATCCATGATTGAAAATTTAAAAAATTGTTTTTTCTTACTATCGTAAATCCAACGGAACTTTTGGGTTTCAGAAGTAGCCGCATAAACTTCATAATTTTTCATACTAACTGCAGAAGTAATTGTTACCGAACTGCCATGAAAAAGCGTAGTTAAGGCCACAGGAATAAAAGACGCCTTCGGTTCTCCTTCGTCGGGATTCTCATGCTTAGTCCAACGACGCTGGGTATGGCCTGTCATCATGGATTTCATTTTGGTCTGCGATAAGGTGTCGCCTTCCTTAAACAACATACCGAAACAATGTTTCGGTCACCAATATATACTTTGTGTCAAAGCACCCATACCAAAAATGCCAAACATGAAAAGTAAGATTAAGATTTTAGAATGCCACGGAATATCTTCCGGGGGTTCGGGGTCGTGGAGTTCCCATGACATTAATGATTATCTCCTTTTTAACTACTTAAGTCTTTCTAACGCCATGTCTACATACTTTTGGTGCAATTCAAAGCCTAACCACTTTCGATTAAGATTTTTAGCAGCCAAAGCCGTAGTTCCCGAACCCATGAAAGGATCGAAAACTAAATCACCTTCGTAAGAATAATATTGGATAATTCTTTCTACTAATCCAACAGGATAGGGTGCTGGGTGTTGAGATTTAGTCTCGGGATTAATTTCCCAAACATTTGTGCGTTCATAACCATCAGGAACCAAAGATTCGTTGCGAATAAACTTGTCTAATAATTTATCAGATTTCTTTTTGAAAACCAAAATATATTCGGTAACGATATTAGGTTTGTAAGCCAAAGGCTTGCGATGTTTAAAAAATCCACCATTACGATTGGGTGCAGCCCCATCGGGTTTTTTCCAAATGATATCTTCTAAAAATTCCCATCCAATTGATTCCATCATAGGAACATAATAATAAGGAAGTGGAATCCGAAAAGATTGTTGGGATCGAGATTCACGAGGAACTAAGACCGGAGAAATGTTGATAACACACATTCGGGAATCAGCAGTTTTCTGATGCAATAAAGAAAAAATTTCTTTCATTTGTTCCATGTAATCTTCTACCGAAGAATACTGAGAATAATCCCGAGCATTGAAATAAGGTGGTGAAGTTACGGTAAGTTGAATAGATTTATCTTCAACATCATTTAACAATGACAAACTATCGCCACAAAGAATCATTTTCTCCCTCCAGCACAATTATCACAGCGGTAGCCAACTCGCACTCCCTTTTTGATAAGCCAATTTGATTCGGGAACTAAAAGATGACATTTTTTACAGTAGACCTTATTAGTGGTGGGATTGTATTTCATGAGATCACGCAATTCGCTTAAAGGTGGCAGGGCCACGAGTGGTGGTTTTGGGTAGTTGTTCAAAATCAGGGTCTTGCTTCATAAGAGCCGACAAACTTCGCTTGGGTGGGATTTCTCGACGACCCACATCAAATAATCGGTCAATCATAATTTGGGCGGTAACAACCTCATTTAAGTCTACTAACGATTTGGCGGCTTGGTATGAGGTCGGCTTGTTTTTCTTTCTAATAATTTTGGTCATGTTATCACTTCCTTGGGGCGACTAAGGCGGTCATATTGATGTTTTCAAAAGTCCATTGAAACTCAATAGGGCTATCAGCAGAACCTCGTAGGGTGAGGTCTTCTTTAGGAGCAGCAGTTAGGGCAGATTTAACTTCTTCAGTCGTAAATTGAGAAGATCCAATCGTTCCGGTAACTTGTTGGTTAATCGGAGTCCATGAAATTGCTTCATCGCCGGAACCGGTGTTCCATTGGATTTCTTCGGAATCTTCGGAAGAAGAAATAACGAAGGTGAGATTTTTGCCAGAAGTTTTGAGGAAATCGTTAGCCTCTTTGCCGGGGATAGTGGCATCATAGGTGTGGTCTAAAGAAGGCCATTCGGTAACTTCATGCATGAGGTCTAATCTCAATAACTTGATATTTTGCTGAATCCCGTTGGCTTGGAGATAAAACCGATCGTTTTCATAAGTGAAGACCAATTCATCTTTAGCGGTCAGGGTTTTGATGATTTGTCCCATACGACTAAAAATAACGCCGACTCTAATCGGGTTTAAGCCGACATAAGAATAATCAATAAAACTATCCGCAGGGGCTACCACTCGAAGCATTTTGAAACGATTGCCATCTACCAACATGGTAGACAATCCGTTTTCATCCCATTGCAGAATACCTTCTTCGTTAATGGCTTCTAAAGCCCGTAGGATATTTTTGGCAAGGGGCACTCGTAGTTTGGCTTGTAGTCGGGTCATCTTAATCTTCTCCAATATATTCGTGGGAGTAGCATACTACTCCATAACGCACAGCGTCATTACTCATGTTGCGGTTACGACCTTCATGTAGTTTTCGGGCGATTCCGTTTTTGCTGGTGGCTCGCCATTGAGGTGATTTATTACGATATACTCCTAATTTGGGATTGGTAGTTTTGCTATAATAGCGTTTGTTTTCGGATCTCATAATGGTGCCGATACATTCGGAAAGCGAAGTTCCTAAGCCCATGCCTTGAAAGTCGGCAAGGATAACCAATCGGTGTTCTCTAAAAGCATTGGAAAGGGTTCCACTGGGTTGGGGTAAAACCGAGTTAAAACCTACTAATTCTCCATTGAGGGTGGCTATAAAACACCGGGCCGCCACATTTAATTGGTTAGATAAATAGTGGTGCTTCTCAAAAATTTTCCAGTAGGAACGCTTAGCGTCGGCACCGAAAATTTCAAAGACCTCAATATTCAATTTCAATTCGAGCCACTCTCCGACGGTGGGTTACATCCATTTCGGCCAAATCCATACTATCTGTATCGAAAATCCAATCAGGTTTAAGCCAATCAATAATATCACGATGACAAGAAGCCAAAACAATGTGAGTTAGTCCTTCAGTATGGACATAATTATGAAGAGCGATAGAAAGCGACTTGGCTACTTCACGGTTTACTACGGAAGTGTATTCATCAATAATGGCTCCATCGGATAATTGTCGGGCTACATCGGCTCGAAATCGTTCTCCGTTAGACAAGACTCGGTAAGGCTTAGTCATGCTGGGAATAGAAGAAAGTCCACAAGCCATGAGTTTTTTGACAGCCTCTTCAGGATTATTGAAATGCGAAACAATAGCCTTATCGGGTTGCCATTCGTGACCCTCTTCGCTAAAATTAAAATAATTTTTTAGAATCTGTGATTTTCCAGATCCGGAAGATCCGACAATTAATCCAATCTTAAAATTTTCCGGGGTTGTGAAATCGGGAAGGGTGAACTTAGAAGTTCCATCGAATTCATAATCAAAGGACGAGGAGAGGTAATCCGTGAACTCATCGGGAATAACTTGACAAGTTAATTCAACCATAGGTTGATTTGGGGAGACCACCTATTTATGCTTTTCGGTTTTGAGTAAACTCAAATAATTGATAGCCATAGGAACCTTTGGTTCGCTGATAAGGTGGTCCCAAAGAATAGTAGTAACTGCTCGCTCTCCATTTTTAATTTTTTCTAAAGCCCGAAGGCCAACAAATAATTGAGGTGGTAGAGATAATACTTCATCAACCACTTCTTTAAGAATACTATATTTAAAGCCACCTAAAGAATCTGATCGACGAGCGTATCCGGCTAAACTGGCTTCTTCGGAAAGTCCATGCTGATTGGCTATGCTGGGGATATCTCCCATATCAGAAGTAAAACTTTGATACTTTTGTCCATCAGAAGTAATGTATATGCCAACATTATGAGCCTTATAATTTAAGTAAATGGCTCCGGTGTCTAAATCTATTTGACCCACAACAATTTTTTCCGATTTTGGCAAATCGGTTTCACCCCACAGCGAATAAATTGCCATGTCGATTAGTCATCTAATCGACTATTTATTATTTTTCATTCTTTCCCTACGGAGTTTCGATTCATCATTATACTCTTCAATAACTTCCAACGCTTGATCGAATTCGTGGCGTTGGGGCTTTTTATTATAGCCCAAAAGTGAAAACAACCATCCTAACATGACACCACCAAATGTCTTCAAGACCCATTCATAAAATCATCAAAGTGTTTCTTAGAGTTGGGATCTAAATCAACCAAAATGGCGGTGCGATTGTGGTCGTTGCATACCGGCCATGTGCTACAAGACCCTGCGAAACCATCCAAGACTACATCGTTGGGGTCGGTGGTAGACAACACCATGCGTTTAATCAAGTCATAGGGGATTTGGTTATACCATCCTTTATGTTCTGCCGAACCTGCTTTAACCATGTTAATTTCCCACCAATCATAAGGACTAACGCCCTTACTGCCTTTGGCGATTTGCTTTTGAACTCGGGGGTCGGTCGGATTTTTGTAGGGCATAGGGTCAGCCTTGTTGTTAAACTTAGGTTGTTCGCAATCTACATGAACAAACCACAGAAGAGCACGGTGAGCCGTAGTGAATCGCTTTTTGGTCATACCAATGTTGCTGGGATAAACCCAAGAAATCCATTGTTGAAGTCGATAACCTTTGGACTCAATAATGGGAAGTAATCGAGCACAGGCTTCGGGATAGTGAACCAAGAAAGCCGAACCATCGGCTGCCAAAATGGGTTTGAGGGCTTCAAAAGTATCTCCGATAAGATCGTGATATTCGTTTTCGGGAAGGTTGTCATCAACAAGATTAGAGTATCTAAAACCGATGTTGTAAGGTGGGTCAAAGAAAGCGGTGTTGATTTCTTGCGATTCGGTTTGCAGTTGGTTGAGTGCCGAAACGACATCAAGATTCATAAAACGATGAGCCATAGTTATGGTTTATGAAACCACCAATATATAGTTTATCAGAAGAGCGTCTTTTGTTCACTCTCTTCTTCGGGCTCAGAAGCAATGTCTTCAAGACCCGTAAGGTCTGGGTCGGTTCCGACGGCTTGGAAGATAATTTCTCGATCTACTTGGGGATTCCATGTTTGGTCTAAGAACTCTACGATTTTCTGATAGGTAACAGATTTAGGTTTGACGCCAACTTCTTCGGAAGTGGTTTTGAAATTAACTACGAAATCTCCTAAAGAACCATAGGTTTGATAGATTTTCTTAGCGAGTTTCTTCCCGACCCGGGGGATTTGTTCTAAAACGGCGTGATGTTTATTGCTGGTAGAAGTTACAACGGTGACAGGACGAATCAATTGATATAACTCATTTTCTTCCATACGGAGAGCGTGACTTCTAATAAAGCGAATAGTTTCATCAAGGGACTCGGTGTAAATCACCGGAATGGCCTCGCTGGTAAGACGATTAAAAAACTGTTGGAGGGATTGAATCTGATTAGGATTGGCGGTGAAAATATCACGAGGAGATCCTTCGATAATCAAATAGTTACGACCTCCGGAGGCAACCAATCGGCTGATTTGCTCTTGCATTCGCTTGCTGGTCCATGAAGAATAAGCATCAGACCAAGTTTTGCGTTCAAAAAGAGAAAAGTTATCAGGATTGTCATATTCATATACTTTGATGTCACCTTCGGGAAGATTGACAACATCGGCGTTCAATAACATTTCAAAAAGATGTTTGGTGTTATCAGATTCTTTGGAATCAATGCTGATAGCGATCATGGGCAAACCTGTGGTTTGCACCTACTTATATGTTATGTCGGAGATTATATATAGTCGGAAGAAGAATCATTCGACATGACTGGAATTGTCAATTGGTTACGGACTTCCGAAGCCGGAGGTCAAGTAATTCTTATTACAAAACAAGACAAAAATGCAGATGAGATAGTTTCAACTTTAGAAAGTCAATTATTAGTAAATATTATCGATGACGCTGAGGATTTTGCTAAGGAAAATGCTCAACAAGTTATCAAAATTGATCAAGTATCAACGGATACATCAGGTTTATTTAAATGGTCTGAAATGTATTTTTCGGAATCTCAAAGATATGTTTTAGAATCCTATGATGAAAAAAATTTTTTTGATGAGGTGGCTTGGAAAATAGATTATGGACAATCTTACCTTCCGGTGTGGGCTGTCAAATGGAATTTTGATGGCAATGATTATTATGCGGTTCTTGATAATGAACTTGATTGTAGATTTGGTTGGATAGTAGAAAATAATTTTGACACTTTGGATTCAATAAGAAAGCAATATGAGGATTAATTATGATTTCTGAGCCTGTCATTTTTAAAATGGATGAAGAAAATGCTTTGGAACAATTTAATGTAGGTTTAGAATTTTTAGATAAATTTGAGGCTAATAAAAATTATTATATGTGGGTAGAAACCAATTATGATACATATAGATTTACTGTCAAAAAAGCAGAGTCTGGGAGTCACAGTTCTCGTTATTGGGCAATTCTCTGGCAGGGGTTTTGGTTAAATGGTATTGATACTAAAAACTTGCATTGGAAAAAATCACCACCAATTAAGATGCAGAAAATTCCAGAAGAAGAACAAGTTACGGGACCATTTGCTAAAAATTTTTGGGGTGGTTATTACGAGTCAATTTTATCAGAAAAATGGGCTATTTGGGTTAAAGTTGGTAACTATTATATTACTCCAAATTTTAAAGATATTCCAAGTTTTTTGTATCGAGAATTATTATTGGCTTGGGAAAAAACAGGAAGTGAAAATGATCAATTAAAAATTTGGTTTGAGGAAATTATAATTCCAATGGCTATTAACCGGGGGAAGATTTAATGACTTATTATCCAGGAGAAAAATGGATTAATATGCTATTTTGCATGGGTGATTATAATAACTTTCTTAAAGGAAAAACTGAGGTCTTAGATGAAAAAGATTCCTTTGATCTGCTATTAAAATTGGCTAAAGAAAACTTAGGGGGTCGCCCCATTACACAGGTTTCTTTTGGTCCAGACTATGATGACTATATATTAGAGTTAGCAAAACAACATGGGATATTTTTCTTAACTAATCGCAGTCATGGTGAAGTGGGTTTAGGAGATAATTTAATAGCAATTCCCATGTTAATAGAACATAATTCTGAAACATTTAGATTAGAACCCCGAGATGTATGGTTGTTAGATTTAGATAATAACACTTATGATGGTATTCCATTTAGCGATGATTATGATGGTTCGGTTTATGATTTTTATCAATTGGATAAGCGTTTTATTTCTAAAGTAGATCGATGGTTGCAAGAGTATCATCAGGAAAAAATAGGCTATGATGCTATAAACAAAAGGAAGGTGTTATAATGTTTAAATCGGAAGTGTGGGCGATTATTCATAATCGGTTTAAAACTGATGATATAATGGAATGGTCAAAATCGGCCATAACAAAAGCAATTTTTGGATCTGATGATAGTTTACAATGGTATCCGGGAATGTCAGCAGCAGATTGGTGGACTTTTTATGATTTGGGTGACTTAACTACAAATGATGAAAGAATCGTTGCTGAAACACCCCTGCCCAGAAAGGGTTTTTGGACAAGATTACATCATGCTTATGCTAATAATAAATCGTGGTTTTCTAATAAAGATGAGCGGGAATGGTATAATGAATGGATAAAACCTTTTGATGATCCATTAAGTAGTAGTGAGCCTAATGCTTATACTACCAGCCCGGAAGATTATATTCATAATGCTCGCTATTACTTTGATAATGAAGCACCTATGGGAATGCTGAATCAAGAAAACTTTGATATGAACAATCCTGCGATTATGTGGGCGTGGCGACCACCCGAAGAAAATATAATTTGGCAAGCCATTAACAAACAGGAGGTAATCTAATATGGTAGTTAAATCAGCCACTAAGAAAAAGTTAATGGATTCTGGTTGGTCAGAATCGGCGGCTCATATAATGGCAAATGACAGAAGGTGGATTGATGTAATTAAGATGTCTCATTATGAAATAGAGGCAACTATGAATAATGCCGGTATAACTAATATTTTTGAATCGAGTTCTGGATATGAGGATATTTGGGATTGGTGGTTTAGAACTCCAAGAACTTGGGAATTTAAATTTAATGACCAAACAAAAGTTTACGAATTTAAATTTGAGTTTATGGGTGATGATAAAAAATATGTTAGAAGTGCAAATGGTATTATTACCGAAGAAGAAATGGGATTTGAAGGTTTGGGATCTTTATTCGGAGAAAGGATAAAAATGATTTTTGGACTTGGGAAGAATTAGCCACAGGTCAATTAAATCGTCATTTTGATGATCAAGATATCAACCTAATGAGGAAACAATTAGGGGGTTCAAATGATATTGTAAGAGATGTGGTTCAAAAGATTTATGATGGTAAGTATATCGGTAGTAATAGTTTTTTCATTGATGCTATCAATAGACAAAATGTCTTAGAAGTTTTTAAGAAAATTATTCGTTGTAAACATGGCATCGATGAGACAAAATTCTGTGGCAAATGTGACGATGAAATGTTTGATGGTTTGGGAAGTTTATTCAAGTGATTTAATGGCATAGCCACAACCACATACCCAATAACCATTAGACAATTCCATTTGCTTTTCAAAACGACAACAAGAACAAACAGGGCAGGTCAATCAGAAGCCTCCCAAAAGGTCGTCTAAATCTTGTGCTAAATCCGAATCTAATTCGGCCTCAACATCGTTACGAGTAATAACAATAGTGGGATTATCTCGCCAACGACAACCCATATCTAAAATAGATTTGAGGAGATAATGGACGGCCTTATGTTCTGAAACGGCTCCGGAAGCCGTAGCCGCAATATATCCTTGCAAAGATTCAAGGTCAATTCGTAGTTCAGAAGGCATAATTAACCATAGGTTAGATTACCTATTTATATGTTTCCATCATGAAGTGGACTGGGCAATTTAATAATGGTTCGGTAGTTCATAATGTTGTCCCGATCATTATGTTGTTGAAAATAGCCTTCATCGATGGCCTCACAATTAACTAACTTTTCGTATTGAGATTGATTGAGTTTGACGGCTTGACCGTTTTTGAGATTCATAATTGCAGCACCCCATTTTCGCTTCATAGTAGCATCCGTAATATCATTGTCAGTTTGATATTGGGTGATTACATTGGCTAAAACCAAAGCGGCAGTTTCGGTGCAGGTGTAATACAAAAAGTAAGGGTCAGGTATATTTTCGAGAGAACCATAATTGATAACTAAATCGGCGGCTTGCTTGGGACCCAAGTTGGAAACGCCGGGGATGTTGTCAGAAGAATCTCCTGCCAAGGCTTTCCAATCAGCATAATGCTGGTAACTAAACCCGTTATCGATGGGATTAATCTCTTCCGTAAAATTATGAAAACGAATAGTTTCATTGATAGCCCGAAGTTGATAAAGGTCGGAATCTTGGGTGAAAATCATAATGGTGTCTTCAGGGTGTTCAGCGACAAACTCGGCAATAAGATCGTCAGCCTCTTTTTCGGCTTCATAATGTGAAATCCACTTCTTGCGAAGATTATCAGGATTCATGCCGACGGCTCGTAATTCATCACGAATGTCCCGAATAGAATATTCAGAAGCGTTATATTCTTCTACCGAATTAGGAACTCGGTTGGCTTTGTATTGGGGGAACAAAGTTCCACGGGCTTGACGACCTTCGGTGCCGTCAAACATCATGTGGATTTCGGCGGTGCCAAATCCGGCTTGGTTGATTCGCATCTGAAGATAACTAAGTTCTCCATACAAGGATTTGCGAACTTTGTTATAGTAATGTCCGATAGACATTTTCTTGGCTTCGACTCGATTCATCCACTTACGGAATCTACCTTGTGGTGCCCAATTTCGTGCTAAACGAGAGACAAAGAATCCCGCATCAATGAGAACATACATAATTATTTCTCCAAAATTAAGGAGGTGTGGCTAACTTTCCCGATGCTAACAACAACTGTTCGGCTTCAGAAATTAGGTGAGGTGGAATATGTTTGTTATCATAGGCTTTGTATAAATCCATTTGGGCTAAGAGAGTTACGCCACAAGGACTACATTTGGCTTCGCCAAAATAACCGTCTTGAGTAACCCACTCTCGCAGATTTTTAAGTTTCCAATTGCAAAGGGGGCAGTCCATGGCGAGTGTTTAAACTCGCACCTATTTATATGTATCTATTTTCTTGGAGAGTATAATTTGGAGAGTAGTAAACCACCAAATAAAATAATGCCTCCATAAACATAAAGTGGGCGAACTCCGGTAGAGGCTACTAAAGATCCGACCGCATCTCCTGAAGTATCTTCAGTAACAGAAGTATCAGGAAGAACTTCAACCGTAGTGGTAAAATCTAAATCGGGTGTGCCACATTCCTGATTAGCAGCCAAAGATTTGATTTGAATAGTATACATACCCGGTCCAGTAAGTTTTAATTTTTTATAGGCGGGTTCGAACCATAGTTTGTTATCTACCTTTTTGTATTCGGAAGATCCTGCTAATTCAACTTCGTGAACTTTGGTTGTTACGCCTTGATATAACTTATTTACAATAATTTTAACTTTGTGTTCAGATCCACTTTGATTGTGAAACAAAGTTCCTCCAAAATTATCGGTGCAGTTTTGAATCGTATCTGCTGAAAAGGATTCTGCCGAAAACCATCCTTTGACCTTTTTCCATCCCTTTTTGGTAGTGGAGGCTACTCCCGAACCAATAGTTCCGGCAGCAGTAGTTAATCCAGCAGCACTGGAATAAATTCCTAATTTAGTGTAATCTTTAGTGCAGTCCCAAGCCCCTTGACAATTATCTGCACGGTCTTTGAGAACTTGATATCCTTCTTGAACAGTATCACTCCATTGTTTAAAATCGGTGATATAGGTAAGAGCACCTTCGGTAATAGCATCAATGCATCCGGCTCCGCTGGAATCTAAACCTTTGAATCCTACGATAATACTATCTTGTAAAGCATTAGGAGATCCTGATTCGTCTTCGTCAGTTACCCAAACCCATGCTTCATGTTTAGAACCACAAAGAGATACGGTATCAATGGATGCAGAATCTTGCCCCAAAAGAATTACGGGAGAGCCTAACAACTTATCTTGTAGAGCCATCTTATTTCCTCCTCAATCCCGCAATTAATAATCCTGTGAAAATAACTCCAATGGCAAGGTTACGAGCCAAATTTTTCTTAATGAGGGCTTCTAATTTGTTTTCATCAATAGTGGAAAAATCAAGATTTCCCGACTCATCATAAAGGGCCGTTTCAAAATTGTTATCAAACCCATAGGTATGATTAAATCCTAACAGGGGAAAAGAACAATCATATTTGTTTAACCCTACAATACCAAAACCTTGTTTAAAATATTGCTTGGCTAATTGAATTAGACCAACTACTTCGGCAATTCGACGAGCCTTGTTAATTCGAGCAACGGTTTGTCCGGCTTTAAGGGCTTGGGCAGCCTTAATACCTAAAGCAGCCCCTCCTGAAATAACGCCAATAGCAGCAGTCAGTAACAATTCGGCTACAATGGGTCCAATATCATCAATCCACAAACGAGAAGTTTTCTCTCCCGTAGATTGTTCTGCCAAAGCAGAATAACCATAATGGAAATTGAGAGTATAATTGGAAAGCGGCCAAGATTTATCAATGGGAATAATTCCGGAGGCTTTGCCTTCTTCATTGGTAGTGATGGTTTCGGAATAAATAGTTGCCATAAGTAATGAAGGGTCTACCAAATCAGGATTGCCTTCTAACCATGTGGTAATCGGTTCTGTATCGCCCGTAAGAACTTTAACCAAACTATCTTCATCCAACTCTTCTAAAGCCAAGTTAATCATGCGTCCCAAATAAGAAGTATCCATATAGGTGATTTCTAAAGTAACTCGATCTGAAGCACCCTTTTTCTTGTCAGCAAGAGTTTCGACCTCATAGTAGATAGAAGAACCTTCGGGAACTTCCATCCACATAAAGTTTCCATTTTGAGTATCAATTTTCAAATCTTTATCAGACGCATCTACGATTTTAACACGAGATTTAAATTCGGTTTTACAGGCTACTTTTCCAGCATTATCGACAGCCCATTGAAGCCCTGTGGATAAGCCTTCAACAGATTCGAAACCTTGTTGGTTTGCCCAACCCATAATCATTCCTCCTTCTTAGGAATTAAACGAGTGATAGCAATAAAACCTAACAAACCACCAACAGCGATAACTGCATATCCCATATTACGAAGAGTTTTTAGAGATCCTTCTTGACAGGCTTCAACAGCCGTAGTGTATTCTACACTACCTTCCGTCAATCCTTGGTCCATAGCCTTAATATCACAATCACGGCCTGTTTGGGAATCCATAAACTTTTGAATGGCTTCGTTACCGCCCAATCCCATAAAGACCGCAGCGGTGCCAACTACTGTTGTTCCGGCTAATCCATATCGCATAAGGGTTTTTTGTCGAGGGCTAAAATCAGCCGCATTCTCAATAGCATCGGCGGCAGCATCGGTAGCAGATTTAAGAGATTCTTGAGTAAGAGTTTTTTGAAGACTATCAGAAGTAATTGAAGAGGCTAAACGATTGAGATCTGCATTATCCAAGGCTTCTCCCTTAATCATTTTCTTAAGCCATCCTTTATCGATTTGATCGAAATTATCAGAATCTACCAATCCCTCAAATAACTTGCGGATTTGTTTATCGTCCATATCACCCAAAGATTTAAGGGCAGCGTTGCCACCACCATCCTTTAGTTGTCGGCGGATATTCGGAATAACTGCATCATCTACTTGGTCTAAAATAGAATTACGAACTGCTCTTTCTGCAGGTGCCTCAAAAGTTTGAGTTTCGGAGTAGAGAGATCGACGATACTCGCTGGTGCGATAATGGTTGGAGGGCAAAGATTGACCCCAAGCGAAACTCATGTGATATTATTATCCATTCTGCTATTTATAGTTTCTTATCGATTTAAGAAGAGGGGCAAAACGGCTAAGCCTCCTAAACCAACCCAAAGCCACGGAAAACCGGGGGTTTCGGGTTCAATTTGAGATTGCATACCATCTGTTGTTTGCTGTTGTTGTTGATTGTTATCAATTGTTATTACTTTGGGGTCTTCGGGATTTTGTCCTGCTAAAGTGCCCAAATAAGTGGGTCCGGTATCTACTCGGGTTTCGGTAACTTCGCCACCACAATTTTCTTTGATTTTTTTCCAAGTATCAGAATTACGACCCAATTTTTTAGTGCCGTCAGAAGATACATAATGATATCTTTGAGATTCGTCAGAAGTTCCCCATTTTTTCTTAATCCACGGATGTGTTCTTAAGCGTCCTTTAAAATCCCGATTATCACTAATGTTGTATACGGAACCAAAAGTCTTATAGTGTTCAGGATCTTGAATATAACAATATCCATCTTTGTCTTTAGGTTTGAGATCACAATTTTGATAATAGCCTAAAGGCCCATAATAAATGTCATTGGTTTTACAATCGACAACTCGGTAACCAATTTTCCAACATTCGCCATCTTCGGTGCGAGTGTATCCTGATTTACAAACGCCACATTTGGAATTATCTTTGACTTCACAATCTTCACAATAGTCAGCAGAATTAGGATCTCGACACCCTATTTTAATAGTTTCTGAATCTTCAGAAGCCATAATGGAGACTTGACGAAGCGTCATAGGGGGAATTCCCCGAGAATATTTAGTATCAGCAGTAATGGTGCCGTCGGGATTTCGAGACAAAACATAATTGTTCCACCACCATTCGAGAGGGTAAGTTTCTCCCGAATCTACGGAAGTCCATACCTCTTGGGGTGGGAATGAGGTCACAGGAAGTGGCAACATAATTTATCATATGATAATCAACTATATATAGTTGCTCACAACAACCACATAATATGACTTTTGGTTATCGATTATCCAAAGGAATTATTAATTGGAGTTATAGAGGAGAAATAGAACAATTTATTATTGATAATCTTGAAGACTATCAAAACTTAGATAATCATTATCATTGGGCTAATAAAATGACTCCTGAAGATCGGGAAGCCCGAAGACATCCCAACCGAAGTAGTCGTTGGATTCCTAACTATATTGTTAAACAAAAAGAAAATTTAATTATGAAATTATTAGATTTCCTTGTAGGGCCCAATAATTATGAAAACCCAAATCGATGGCGAATCGACGCTTGTTCAGGTTGTGGAGTTAGTCAAGAAGACCGAATGGATTTTTTGGAAACTATGAATGAATGTTTAAATTCTAAACCTGATGGGCCTTATTTTTCTAATACTGACCATAATGATTATAGACAAATTAAAGATATTTGTTGGCATGAAACTGTTTCAAAATATGATAATTCTGTGGTAAAATCAATGGATATAAATATTTGGGAACGGGGAAGTAGTCCTATGACTGTGGGACACAAATATGGTTTTTGTAGTTTTTGTTGGAGAAACATTAATAAGGAAATGAAAACCCTCATTAACGATATTTCGGGTAGCGAGTAAGATCGGTTACATCATGAATAACCGGACCTCGCCGTTTAGGATATTGGGTTCTATTAAAACCATAGTATCGGTCAGCAGCCTTACGACCATCGGATTTCCAACCCTCACACTCTACTCGTTTTCTTCGCCAACGGTGGTCTAACTCATCAAGTTCTCGATAATGCCGGGGGCCGTGATGTCGGGAGTTAAGAACTCCAGGATTAAACCCAATCCAAAAACTTCTGAAGCAATCCGGACAGGTCCAATAGTATGATGAATAACACTCATCACAAAACCGATAATCATAGCCATTATGAGTAACAGTATTCAATTTTTCAGATTGAATAAAACATAAACTACAATCACTCAAAGAAGACCCACCGAGTTAAATCGGCATCAGTATCACCGTTATCAATGCCGTGAAGATAAATCAACAAATCTCGAAGACTATCGAAAATATAATTGTGATCCATAATTCCATAAGCCCAATTAGAAATCTTGGACTTTCCGCCTTCTACAAATACCAAAGTGGGCTTCTTTTGACTCAAGGCGTTTTGTAGTTCCCAAATGGTTCCAAAAGGCTTGGCGTTCATATCAATATAAACAATAACGAAATCGCTGCGGTCTAACATCCGAAGATCGACATGGACAATTTCTTTCATATAAGTGGTAAGGCTATCGAAATCTCGATTTTCTTTGAGTTCCATCATCTTGACTTTTTCTTCATCAATTTCTTTATAGGTAGAATCGGAAGTCGGCTTGTTGCATGGGTCCATAACATGAACTCCTTTTTGTTGAAGCCATAGTCCTACTCGGGCTCTCCAACCAACGCCATCATCATCAGCGTGGTCAATTGGTCCGGCAAGGTAGCATCTAAGTCCGTTTAATTTATTCATTATATCACCAAGTTTCAAAACGGGTATAGACCACATAAGCATCTCCAGGGAGATTATCTACGGGGTCATCAGATCCTTCTGCCATAATTCTGAAAGAATAATTTCCGGCTCCGGTAAAATTGATAGAAAGATTTTTGGTAGTGTTGGTAGTTTGAAAACTCCAAGAATAATTGTTGGGGCCATCAAGGGTAAGGTTCACAGAACCTTGTTCCCATGCTGACGGTTCGTGGAACCGTGCCCAAACCTCTAAATAAACAACCGTAGTGTTGTTCAAAACCAAATCGGTATGATTGCCGTTGCCCATAGGCAACAAATTATCAAATTGATAAGAATTGTTAGTCCAAATAATTTCGGGATTGACTATCTCGCCAATCTCCATGTCTTCAAGACCCTCGGATCCCAAACAGCCTGCCGTCATCATCAAGACTATCATCATTATTGCAATTTTCTTCATTGTATTACCTCACAGATTGTGCATACCGATTGTGCCGCAACATGATTTTCTCGATGCCATTGGTGTTCGTGGTCTGGATTATTCCTGAGTTCGTTTTCTAACTCGACGATAGAACGGTAACATTCCAAAATCTTTTGATTATGTTGTTCAACCTTTTCCATAAGCCGATTAATCATCTTCCGAGTAGGGTGCACAGATATGATTAATGTGATTACCTTTATTTAGTTTTCTTGTCTACCAACTTGATTTTAGGTCGGCCAAGATTAACAGAATATCGATCGGAACTACAATGAGGGTGGGCTCGTCGATACTGAAGAGAAATAGATACGGTGCCTAAGTCAATAACTTGACCACATACTACGCAATGGTCGTTGAGGGACTCCATGCAGAATAATAAATTATTCTGCTATTTATATCTTCCTACAAAAGTTTAGCGGCTCGCATGATTATTCCGCCTGATATTTTTCCATGAACTTTTGTTGGCGTAGAGCAGCCATGAGCATACTAATTTCAGCAAATTGTTCTTCTTCATCAGAAAACAAATCTAAATTATTCATTAAGTTTTCTAAACGGGATTCTAATTCCGTTTGTGAAGAAGTCATTCCTAAATGTCGGATATATCGATCCCAATATTCCGGAGTCATTTGGGGATTTTCTTCAGCGACATCTAAAGGCTCTTCTAAAATCCAAGCATAAGCATCGGATTGTTCAAAGGTGGGAATATCATCTTCAAAATCTTCCGTAGTGATGCGAAGAGTTAGCATATCATTGTATAATCGAACTCGGTTATTAGGAGTGTCGCCACCATAAAGATTCAACAATTCTGATAACTTGGGAACGCCGGGGGTTGTGGCAATTAAGTTATTGAGGGTGGTGATAGAAACAGGGCGTTGCCATTGACCTAACTTATTGCGAGGAAGGTCTTGCCAATCGGCTTCAAAACTAATTTCTGTATCATAACCGATATTATCTCTTACAACAGTATCTAAACTATTAAAATAATGGCGAGCGATTCCAAAGTGGTTATTTTTAATCATACGGCGTAGTTCCTTTAAGTCATTAACATCACTTGGATTGTTTGAATAAAGTTTGATGGCTGCATTGACCGCTTTCAGCATATCCTTTTTTCGACTCAAAGCATCAGTATATTTTTGTGTGGATTTGCAATTGCTATAATGATGGTCCAAATCACCACACTTCCAACAAAATTTACTTGTTATTTTCCATCCATAGCGACCATATACATCTGGATAGGGTCTATGATTTGTAATTACATCGGCTTCAAAATCCTTCAGGGTTTTTTGGTTAGGGTCAGGTAACCGTGTGATTTGTAATGGTTTTCGAGATTGCTTTAATGATTCACGGGCTTGGGCTAATGCCTTAGCGAGTGGACCATCAGGATCTCCGCCCCAGTTTTCTGCCGCTAAGGATTTTTTATTTCTTCCAACATAAGCGTCTACTAATTCATGTCCAAGAATGTGCATCGCATTCAACCTATGGAATCCATCAATAACATCATATTCTCCATCATCCTCCCTTAATACAATAGTAGGATACTGAGTATTCATATGTGAACCGATTAAAATATCTTCTAAACGCCTACTACTAACAGGTGTGTCATCCCAATTCCAATCTTCAAACAAAGTCATGGGTATTTGTTCTCTTGAAAAAATTAAATCATCCCATTCGGGATTCCAATAGTAGTAATCGGGTTCTCCGTTTTCGTCCAAGTGCGTGTATTCAATGTGTTGCTTAATTTCTTGTGAAGTTAAATATTCTTCCGCACCAAAGGTTTCAGCACCCATAGTAGCCGATTTTTTCTTAGCCCAATTCACACCGGAGGTGCCGCCCCACAGTAACCATGCAATTGTTCCAGCGGTGGGGCCACCATCAGACATCTTCTTGTCGGGACGATAGTTTTTGCGATGACGATTAAACGCTGACATCCGACGGACATCATGACGACTTACTGTTCCGGAAGCGATCCTACGAGCCCGAGTTACTCCGGAATCAATTCCTTGAGCAGCAGCCTCGCTGGGCGACAGCCCACCACGACCCCATTCTTTACGAAGTTTGAGTCCACGCTTAGCATTGGCTATGGCTGATGCTGGGGGCTTATAACTTTCAGCACCCTTGTATCCAGAAGCGTAGATAGCACGACCTTGACGCTCGGCTTTGGCCTTAGCACCTTTTCCTGAATATACTTTACCTGAGGTTCCCCATTGATAAGAATTTGGACCTACTTTTCGAACAGGCATGAGATAATATTGTTATCTCGACTATTTATAATTTGGCTTTAAGAGTCCACTCATACCAATATCTGCCTTCCCAACCATCCCATTTGAGAAATGATTTCCAATAATATTTTTCACTACAAGTAAGACAATTGATTTCGGGTTTTGGTGGTTCCACAATTCCTCGTAAAGTGCCGATAATTTGACCTTTGCCACAAGGACAAAAGATGTATACCATGCGAGAACTTTGTTCTCGCTACTATATCTATTCTTCGACAAGATGCTGATGCATATTCCACCAATGATCATAATAGTGGTAAGCAGGAATTAGCCAAAGAGTTCCAAGAATATTGAGAGGTCCGGCTTGGGTTTTGTAATGATACCACCACTCATTTGGAAACACCAAAAATAAATAAATAAAAATTAGGGGTTGAAGAGCAATTAAACCGAACCAAGGTCTGACAAAAGATTTAACCCAAACCTTCATGCCGCCACCTCTATGTCTTCAAGACCCATGTGGGTCAAAATGGCGAGTTCCTTGCCCTTGGCCTCGACCATAATATCAACCGTATGTCCATAGGTGTCAGGAACCTCGTTGATAAGATAAGAGTGTGCTGGCGTGGGGTCACCGGAATTGTCATGAACCTCACGGGACTCGGAATAATGCACAGTTGGAACAATGTGGGCGGGCCAAGTAGACATGGCAAGTTCGAGAGCCTGTTGCTCAGACAAACCGCCGGTATTGAACTGATGGTGATGATAGTCAAAAACAATAGGAATGCCAATAACCTTGTGAACACCATCGTAAAGATCTTGCACAGAGTATAGATTGGCACGGTCATCGTTTTCGACAGTCAAACGGGCTTGGGTAGTAGCACCCAACTTGGAAAAGTTAGCACAGAAGCGAGCAAGAGCCGCATCGGGCTCACCATAAGCACCGCCGACATGAATGTTAATCTTAGTGTTGTGGTCGGCCGGAAGACCCATAGTGTCAAAAATATGGGCATGAGCATCAAGGTCAAGACAAGTCTTGGTGATTACTTCTGGATTGCGAGAAGCCAAAACATTGTAAGGTCCGGGGTGTGTGGATAGACGGTGGTTGTTAGCAAGAACAAACTTACCAATATCTTGCAAAACTTGAGTAATGTTGCGAGGGGGTGGACTAACTAAATCAGCCATAATTTTGTCAAGGTCAGAAATTTTGTAATTGAACTCGGGATGGGACATAAAGGGAAAAATGTCGGAAGAAAGACGAAATAAAGTAATGCCTTGATTATGATTCCAATGAATAATTTTTTCAAGGTCGATAACATTGTGATAAGCGAGTTGGGCGATATAGGGCAAGCCATCACGACGAGCAGTAGCAAGAATACAACTGCGATTAGTAGTGATACGCATACGCTTAGGCTTGACATCGGGACCTCCCAAGGTCATATTGATACAGGCATAACCAAGTCGGCTCATAATAATCCCTTGTGTAGTTACCCTTATAAAGATTTCGGTCAATACCACTCTTGAGGCAAATAAATATCCTGACTTCGATCATAATGCATAAGCACCAAACGGTCTGCCAAATCCAATCCGATTTCTTGCCATGCCAACAAAAAACTGGTGAGGGCAGAAGTTAGTCCGGTAACATAAAGATAAAAGGTTTCAGCATCGTTTTCAGCAATAACTTGATTTTCAATCCACTCAAGTGCTTCAGCAGTTAGTCCTTCAAAATCCATAGGATTTGAAATGGTGTTGGGAAAAACAAAGTCGGTGACAGGCATAGGGTGTCGAGCAGCACAAAGTCCGATATGTAGGTCAGTCATGATTTATAATTAAGTGATTACCTTTATATAGTTGTTTATCATTATTAATAATATGGATCGATGGTTAGGAGACATACCTATGTCAGAAAGAGATCCTGAAACAGTAGTAATTGAATTACAGACCGAATGGATTCCACAAGTAATGGATTTAATTGGGGTTGATGATACAGAATCATATATGATTACTCTATATAGTCATAGTTTATTTGAAAGAGAACCAAAGGGAAATGACCAAGGTTTATATGAGGAAGAATTAGAAAAATTAATTCCAAAAAAATTTGATAAATTAAAGAAATTTATGGAAGAGTATTATCCACTTGTTTGGAGGGGTCATGATACTTTTATTGGAGATGGAAATAATGAATTTAATGAGTGGCTAATAAAAAATCCTAATAATCCGATATTACCACTTGAAGAAAAATTTGATGGACAGATATCAAGTTTGCAGCCTGGAAATTGGTTTATTGATGGTGACGGCACAATGGTAGGTCATAGTGAATACCAATTAAATGAAAACTTTGGTTGGGATACTAATTGGTATGTTCCTAAAGGATTATACGAAATTAAATATGTAAAAGATTTGGACATGGGATATACTAATCCACAGGCAATAAATTATCAAAGACTGAAGTTATAATTGTTGCCCATACTTGTGGCACACCTTCTCCACCTAAGACCCACAGTCTGTCCAACCGATTGGAAAACCCATCAGCCATTCCGAAAAGGTGGCCGATAACCGACTCTGGCAAAGCGGGAGCGAGATCGGGCCGTGTGTCCAAGAGGGAGGTCCAATCGTCTGAATTCGGAGCGGGAGGGAGGGGTAATTGTGAGTAGAATCCGTCAATTCCATCCATAAACGACTCGCTGTTGCCATCGATTCCGGACCCTTGTTTTCTGCTAATTTCTTTAGGGTCCGATTCCAACCTCCCGGTCCCTTGTGGTCTCGATTGGAAATTGTCGGCCATAGGAGTCCCTGCGATAGCCGGGGTGATGACCACAAATAATCTTCGTCGGCTGTGGGTGTGTCCGAGTTGTGCTGCCGAGAGGGTTGATACTTGAAGTTGGAAACCCAATGATTGTAAGAAGCCACCGAAAGCAATAAATCTTGGTCGGTCGTATAAAACATCGGGACGGAACTCCATGATAGTTGTGGGTCTGCCAAGTGCGACCAACAGGTTGCCCAACGATTCATACTCTCTGTTTTGGAGACCCAAGTGGGACCATCCTGCGAGGACGAAATCCACTCGTTGAGTCCACGGTATAGCATTGAAGGTGGCAAGGTCATCCCAGATAGGAACTGCAGGTAAGTGTCCCGATTCCATGTGCGAGATGAGAGTGGAAACTGCATAGTCCCGGTTCTCGATAATAACTTGGGGTCGGATTTCATTTGGTCTACTGAGGAACGCTCCCAAGAGGGACGCTCCAAATCCGGGATAAATAGCCATGACATTCATATTACCCGATGTTAATTGATAGCGACCACCTATTTATAAATATAGTTATAAACAACTATAAATAGTCGAGATTATAAGATACTCTTATGTGGACTATCCATCCCTTGTTTTTAGAGATGGGTGAAAAATTTTCAAAAAATGATTCAACTCTTTGGGCCTTGGCTTTTATGAATATGATTACATATAGAAATGGTAAATGGAATACAATGGATGCTGCCGATTTAAGAAATGATATGGTTTTAGATCAGGCTATGTCAAGTTTAGCACACGGTTATTTGCAAGAATGGATGCCTACAATCAAAAAAACTTTTTCTACCTTTTCTAATACCATTTGGGGTGGAAGTATAAACACTATTAAAGAAACAGCCGAAAATTATGATAAACATGGAATTGATGGGGTGAATTTAGTTATTAAACCTAAAGAGGTTTTGTTTGATAACACAAACGATTTTTCATATCCGATTGAAGGATTTGTATTTATTGATATTAATCATGAATCCATCAATCGAAAAAATATTTTAGAGGTGTTACAATGATTACAATTAATCCAATTTTAATGAAAGTTGGTGAAAACTTTGTAACAGATTGTGAACTCGCAGAAGATGACAGACATCATGATCGAGCAGAAACATTTGCTTTGCTAACTGCGATGTGTTGGAGGAGCAAATATAGTTCGATCGGCAACCACCAGCAACAAAGGTTTATGGGTCCTAAAAGTATGGTTAAATATTTAGAGGTGCCTGCAGATTTGGCTCGATTATTTTCGGCGTTTCTAATAACTCAAGTCGGTTTATTGAAGCAATTAGATGAGGTAGATAATACGGATTTTTATGGTAGTATTGAGCCTGAAGCAGAAATGGGTAATCCAACTTATGAAAGTATAGTTTCGGCAGTAGAAAGTAAATGTGGGGTAATTATGAAGAGGCTAAGGAACAGTTTGATGGAGATTGGTGGTGGGAAGATATGATGTGGCCTCCATTTACCTTTGTAGAGTATGGTCATCAAGCCATAAACAAATGGAAATTGT